>JACDJB010000130.1_pt1 | contig 104525 bp, 102 predicted proteins | sample 7454121 | NCBI WGS metagenome assembly JACDJB01 (sample SAMN14253290, study PRJNA609438) | sludge metagenome | isolation source: sludge after 25d culture with pyrite | collected 2018-12-20 | reverse complement strand
GCGCAGCCGCAGCTCGACCAGCACGTCGGTGCGCCGCTCGCCGCGGCGGCAGATGCGGTGCAGGGCCTGCAGTTCCTGGTGCTTGAATATCGGCCGCGCTGACCAGTCGATCTGCGCGTGCAGGCTGGGCCAGAACAGCTGCATGCATTCGGGCAGCCAGTGCTGCACGGCTTCCTTCCAGATGCCATCGAGGTGGGCGGTGGGCGCTGCGACGGGTGCGCGGGTCGGCATGGCGTGGCCCCAAGACAATGAACCCCGCCATGATGGCCGTCTTCAGCGCGCCTGCCTATTCGTAAAAGCCGTGGGATAAACCCTTCATTACTCGAACACGTCCTCGATCTGCTGGGCATCGAGCACCTTGAGCGCCCAGCTCTGCAGCGTATCGGCATCCGCCTGCGCGATGCGCGCCGCCGGATGCGCAGGCTAGGCCTCGAACCACACCCCGCGCGCATCTTTTTCCGACAGGATGACGTCTGCCTTGTCTACCGGCCAGTCGATGGCCAGGGTGGGGTCGTCCCAGCGCAGGCAGCGCTCGTGTTCGGGTGCGTAATAGTCTGTGGTCTTGTAGAGAAATTCGGCTGCATCGCTGAGCACGACGAAACCGTGGGCAAAGCCTTCGGGCACCCAGAGTTGCTGCTTGTTTTCGGCGCTGAGCCGTGCGCCCACCCATTGACCCCGAGTGGGTGAGCCGGGGCGAATGTCCACGGCCACGTCGAACACTTCACCCAGAACCACGCGCACCAGCTTGCCCTGGGCCTGCGCCACCTGGTAGTGCAGGCCGCGCAGTACGTGGCGCGCCGAGCGCGAGTGATTGTCCTGCACAAAGCGAACCGGGCGCCCGATGGCGGCCTCGAAGCGCGCATGGTTGAAGCTTTCGAAGAAGAAGCCGCGCGCATCGCCGTAAACGGTGGGGGTGATGAGCATGACCTCGGGAATGGCCAGGGGAAGCGCCTGCATGAAGATCCTCAGCTTGGTTCAAGAAATGTCATCAGCCCGGTGCTCGAACACGTCCTCGATCTGCCGGGCATCGAGCACCTTGAGCGCCCAGCCCTGCAAGGTATCGGCATCCGCCTGGGCGATGCGCGCCGCCGCCCATTCGGGGATGGTGCCGAAGCGGTGTTCGAGCTGACCTTGCAGCAGGCTGGCGGCAGCAGCCCGCCGGCCTTCCATCCGGCCTTCCATCCGACCTTCTCTTCGGCCGCGCTCCAAGCCTTGTTCCAGGCTGGCGTCTGCCGCCTTCTTGAGAAGATATCGGTCAACGCTGCTGAGTTCTTGCAACATGGCGGGATCCTCCGGTTGATCCAGGGTTTGCATGAATTGCACATCCAGCTGTTCGGGCAGTATCAGCAGGCTGTCGATGAGCCGGAACAGTATCGCGCGCACCGCCCGGCTGTAGCGCCATCGATTGAGCGCGCGCGCCAGCGCGAGCTTGCTTGCCAGGCGCGTGGCGTCGGGCCGGGTGGCCCGGTAATGCAGCTGTGCCAGCACGATCACGACAAATGGATTGGTGGGTGCCAGCGACTCCAATTTTGCCACACGATCGCGCCAGCGGCTCAGATAGGCGACCGAAAACTCGAAAACCAGCCGGTTGCCATCAGGGCCGTGCGCGCAGGTCATCGTGTCCGGCCCCCGGACGCGGTCCAGCAAAAGGGCGCAGGACAGGATGAGACGCTGGGGGTATTTGCCCTGGAGCAGTATGCGGTAGTGGAACATGCGCTGGCAAAAGACGTTGCCGGCGCGCCCGGCCTGGATTTCCAGGTGTATGAGCAGCAGCGTGAGCGCACCATCGCGCAGCCGCAGCTCGACCAGCACGTCGGTGCGCCGCTCGCCGCGGCGGCAGATGCGGTGCAGGGCCTGCAGTTCCTGGTGCTTGAATATCGGCCGCGCTGACCAGTCGATCTGCGCGTGCAGGGTGGGCCAGAACAGCTGCATGCATTCGGGCAGCCAGTGCTGTACGGCTTCTTTCCAGATGCCATCGAGGTGGGCGATGGGCGCTGCGACGGGTGTGCGGGTCGGCATGGCGTGGCCCCAAGACAATGAACCCTGCCATGATGGCCGTCTTCAGCGCGCCTGACTATTCGCAAAACCCGTAGTGTCTGTCCAGCCGCCCAGCCCCCTAACCCTCCCGCAACAGCCGCTGCAGATACTGGCCGTAGCCGTTCTTGGCCAGGGGGGCGGCCAGGGCTTCCAGGGCGGCGGCGTCGATCCAGCCCTGGCGCCAGGCGATTTCTTCCGGGCAGGCGACTTTCAGGCCCTGGCGGCGTTCCAGCGTGGCGATGAATTGGCTGGCGTCCAGCAGGGATTCGTGGGTGCCGGTGTCCAGCCAGGCGTAGCCGCGGCCCATGATTTCGACGTGCAGGGCGTTGTGCTCCAGGTAGCGGCGGTTCAGGTCGGTGATTTCCAGTTCGCCGCGCGGCGAGGGGCGCAGGCTGCGCGCGTGTTCGACGACGTGTTCGTCGTAGAAGTACAGGCCGGTGACGGCGTAGCTGGAGCGCGGGTTTGCGGGTTTTTCTTCGAGCGAGAGCACTTTGCCGGCGCGGTCGAACTCGGCCACGCCGTAGCGTTCGGGGTCGTGGACGTGGTAGGCGAAGACGCTGGCGCCGTGGCGACGCGCCATGGCGTTGTCGAGCAGGCCCTGCAGGGCGTGGCCGTAGAAGATGTTGTCGCCCAGCACGAGGGCGCTGGGGGTGTGGTCGATGAACTGCGCGCCGATGAGGAAGGCCTGGGCGAGGCCGTCGGGGCTGGGTTGCACGGCGTAGCGCAGCGAGAGGCCCCAGCGCGCGCCGTCGCCCAGCAGTTGCTCGAAGCGGGGCGTGTCTTGCGGGGTGGAGATGATGAGGATGTCGCGGATGCCCGCCAGCATCAGGGTGGCCAGGGGGTAGTACACCATGGGCTTGTCGTAGACGGGCAGCAGTTGCTTGCTTACGGCCAGGGTGGCGGGGTGCAGGCGGGTGCCCGAGCCGCCGGCCAGGATGATGCCTTTGCGTGCGGTGGGGGAAGCGGCGGCGGGCATGGTTCAGGCTCCGATGACGCGCGCCAGGTCGCTGCGCCAGTCGGGCAGCTGCAGGTGCAGGGCGCGGCTCAGGCGTGTGGTGTCCAGGCAGGAGTTGGCGGGACGGGCGGCGGGTGTGGGGTAGTCGCGCGAGGGGATGGCGCGCAGGGTGTCGGGGTGCAGGCGGGTGGCGCTGCCGCGTTCGTGCAGGTGGTGCAGCACTTGCAGGGCCAGGCCGTGCCAGCTGGTGCGTCCGCCCGCGCTCAGGTGGTAGAGGCCGGCGGGCAGCACGCCCTGGCGCCAGGCGGCGATGGCCAGGGCGGTGACGTCGGCGATGAGCAGGGCCGAGGTGGGCGCGCCGTGCTGGTCGTTGACGACGGACAGGCTGTCGCGCTCCATGGCCAGGCGGCTGATGGTGCGCACGAAATTGTGGCCGCGTGCGCTGTAGACCCAGCTGGTGCGCAGCACGAGGGCGGGGCCGGCGCCGTGGGCGATGGCCAGCTCGCCCGCGCGTTTGCTGTGGCCGTAGACGTTCAGCGGTGCGGTGGCGTCGTCTTCTTTATAGGGGCCGGCTTTGCGTCCGTCGAAGACGTAGTCGGTGGAGTAGTGCACGAGCAGGGCGTCGTGCCGGGCGGCGGCCTGGGCCAGGGCGGCGACGGCGTCGGCGTTGACTTGGCGGGCGGTGTCGGCATCGGTTTCGGCGCCGTCCACGGCGGTGTAGGCGGCGGCGTTGACGATGGTGGCGGGGCGGTGGCGCGCGACCAGGGCGGCCAGGCGTTCGGGCCGGGTGAGGTCGGCCTGTTCGCGTCCCAGGGCGATGATGGGGCCCAGGGGCAGCAGGCTGCGCTGCAGCTCCCAGCCCACCTGGCCCGTTTTGCCCAGCAGCAGCGTGGGCCGTACTGGCGCCATGGCGGCCTCCTTATGCGTGATGTGCGTGAAAACCGGCATTATATGAATTAAGCGCCCAGGGCGCGGCCGCTCCACTACAATGGTCGCCAAACCCGCCCTCGCCGACCTTGCGCCGCCCGTGTTCGCCCTTTTGCCATGGCCTATCTGATTACCGCCTTTTTGGTTGCGCTGCTGGCCACGCTGCTGATCGTGCGCCTGCAAAGCCTGCATGGGCGTTTCACGGCGGATACGGACATGGTGGGCGTGCAGAAGTTTCACCAGCGTCCGGTGCCGCGCGTGGGCGGCGTGGCGCTGTTGCTGGGGGTGCTGGCGGTGAATGGGGTGGCGTTGCTGCGCGAGCCCGGGCCGGCGGCCATGCTGGCGCTGATCTGGCTGTGTTCGCTGCCGGCGTTCGCCGCGGGCCTGGCCGAAGACGTCACCAAGCGCGTGGCGGCGCGCTGGCGCTTTGCCGCCATTGCCGTTTCGGGCGCGCTGGTCTACTGGGTGCTGGGGGAAAGCGTGACGCGCCTGGATATTCCGCTGGTGGATACGCTGCTGCGCTATGCGGGCGTGAGCTTCGTGGTGACCGTGGTGGCGATTGCGGGGGCGGCCAACGCCATCAACATCATCGACGGCTATAACGGCCTGGCGGCGGTGGTCTCCATGGTGATCTTCGCGGGCTTCGCCTATGTGGGCTTTTATCTGGACGATCGCCTGCTGGTGGTGCTGTGCGTGGGCATGATCGGGGCGATTGCCGGCTTCGTGGTGTGGAATTACCCGCGCGCCTTCATTTTCCTGGGCGATGGCGGGGCGTATTTCATCGGTTATGCCATGGGGCTGGTGTCGGTGCTGCTGCTGGCGCGCCACCCGCAGGTGTCGGCCTGGTTTCCGTTACTATTATGCTTTTATCCGGTGTTCGAGACGCTGTTCTCGATCTACCGCAAATGGATTGTGCGCGGCCATTCGCCCGGCATTCCCGACGGCGTGCATCTGCATATGCTGGTTTACCGGCGCCTGGTGCGCTGGGTCGAGCCGGGCGCGCGCACGGGCTGGCTGCAAGAGCAGCGCAACGCGCTCACGTCGCCCTATCTGTGGGTGCTGTCCTCGCTGGCGGGGCTGCCGGCCGTGCTGTTCTGGCGCCACCAGTGGCTGCTGGTGCTGTTCGCGTTTCTGTTTGCGGTCCTGTATCTCGTGCTCTACCGGGCGCTGGTGCTGTTTCGCGTGCCGCGCTGGCTGGTGCTTAGAAGGAAATGATGGCAGGCCCGTTGATTCCCTGGTGGCGGTTCTCTGGTGTATGCGCGCTGGCGCTGGCCCTGGGCGGCTGTGCGGCGCTGCCGCGCTGGCTGCCGGGGGGTGGGGCGGGCGATGTGACCCGGGCACCGGCGGAAGCGGTACCGGCGGAAGCGGGGTCGGCCGAACACGCAGCGGCGGCGCGGGATGGCGATGCGGCCGGGGATGATCACGCGCGCGACGGGCGCCTGGATGGGCTGCGCGCGCCGCCGCCCGCGGCCGGGCAGGGCGCGGGGGCGCTGGATCTGGATGCGGCCTGGCGGCTGGCGCAGTTGCACGACCCGCGCTATCTGGCGGCGATCAGCGCGCGCGCGGCCAGCGAGGACGAGCGCGCGGTGGGCCGGGCGGCCATTTTGCCGCAGGTGCAGGCCAGCGCCTATCGCGGCCGGGTGCGGGGTGATCGCACGATGCCGGATTTCCTCGGGCGCATGACGACGTCGGATCTGGGCTACGACTCGACCAGCGCGGTGGTGCAGCTTTCGCAGCCGGTGCTGGATTACGGCCGCTTTGCCGAGTTCCGGCGCGGCGCGGCGCAGGCCGAGGAAGGCGTGGCGCGCTTTGCCGTCGCGCACAGCGAGGCCGCCCTGCGGCTGGTGAGCGCGTATTACCGCGTGGTGCTGGCCCAGGGCCGGGTCGACCTGCAGGACGCCCTGGTGGACGCCTACACGCAGCGCGTGACGGCGCTGGCGGCGCGCTACGCGCATGACGCGGGCACGCGCACCGAGGTGGCCGAGACCGAGGCGCGCCTGGCGCTGGCCGAGGCCGACCGCGTGGACGCGCGCGACGAGCACGCCCTGGCCCTGCGCGCGCTGGCCCTGCTGATCGGGCGCGAGCCCGGCGCGCTGGCGGCGCGCGCGGCGCAGCTTGCGCCGGCCTTGCCGCAACCGCATTCCCTGCTGGCCTGGCTGGAACAGGCGCGCGAGGCCAGCCCGCAGCTGCGGCTGGCCGAGCGCCAGCACACCCTGGCGCGCGTGGGCGTGGATGCCGCCACGGCGGGCTTTTTGCCGCGCGCCACCCTGGTGGCCAGCCTGATGCACGCGGACAGCGAAGACATCGCCAGCCTGAGCCAGAAAAGCAATACCGTGAACGTGGGCCTGCAGGTGCAGGTGCCGCTGTTTGCCGGCGGCTACCACAGCGCCGACCGGGCCCGCGCCGCCGCGCGCAAGCGCCAGTCGGAAAGCCTGGTGCAGGCCACCCTGGCCGGCGTACAGGCCGAAGTGGTGCGCCAGTTTGGGCTGATGGAAGGCGGGGTAGAGCGCGTGGCCGCGCTGGAGCAGGCGGCGGCTTCCGCGCGCTTCAGCCTGGAGGCCACCAGCAAGAGCTTTGATTACGGCATCGCCAGCAACCTGGAAGTGCTGAAAGCGCAGGAAGCCCTGCATACCGCGCGCCACCAGCTGCTGACCGCGCGGGTAGACTGGCGCATGGCGCAACTGCGCCTGGCCCTGGCCGCCGGCGGCCCGCTGCCCTTTGAAGAAAGCGCTGCAGCATCCGCCGCCAAGCCCACGCCAGCACAATGAAAATTGACCCTGCCGCGCCACCCATGAAAAACCGTTGTAATCGCACCACAAAAACCGGAAAAATCCGGCCTTTGCCCGGCCCAAGTGTTGCATCCGCCGCACGAACAGGCAAAATTTCGGGTAGTATGCGGGGTTCGCGCAGGACACCACCACTGTTCAGGTCGTTTTGTGCTCAGACAGTGTTAATATGGGCTGCATTCAATGTCGTGCTTGCTTGTGTTGGCTTTACGATACACGGCGGGGTGGCGAAATTGACACCAGAATTGGCCAGCGCCTATTCTACCTTCCTGAACAACGCGTATTGATTGTCGTATCTTGCTGAAACCAGCACATAACGAAAGGGAAATAAACATGGCAAATCCGTACTTTAATGCTGCCTACTACCTGGCACAAAACCCGGACGTGGCTGCGGCCGGGGTCGACGCCGAAGCGCACTACCGTGAATTCGGTGCCCGCGAAGCCTTCGTGGACGGCGCCGCCACCCGCGCCCCGGCCCCGTGGTTCGACATTCAGTACTATCTGGCCCAGAACCCGGATGTGCTGGCCGCCGTTGCCGGCAATGTTGCCGCTGCGTTCGACCACTTCACGCAGCACGGCATCGGCGAAGGCCGCGCGCCTTCCGCCGATTATGACTTCAGCGATGCGCAGTGGTCTGACTACGCCGCCGCCAACGCGGATTTGCTGACGGCTTTCGGCATTACCGATCCCGACAACATGACGGATGCCCAGCAAGCTGCGCTGGCCAATCATTATTTCCAGTACGGCTATGCGGAAAACCGCGATGCCGATCCCATCCTGCCGACGGAAGGTGAAACGCACACCCTGACGGTCGAGCCGGACAACTTCACGGCGGGCGATCTGGGCGACACGTTCGACGCTTCGCTGGGCCGCGACAAGGCCACCGGTCTGATCTCGCAGGAAACGCTGAACTCTGACGACGTGCTCACCGGCGGTGCCGGTCGCGACGTGCTGAATGCGCAGCTGAACGGTATCGACACCCTGGGCGGTACGCTCGAGCCCACCATCAACGGCATCGAAGAGTACAACTTCACCGTGGCTCAAGCCAACTGGGACGGTGGCCTCAGCCTGTTCCGTTCCAGCGGTTACGACACCATCAATAACGTGCGTTCGCGTGGTGATCTGCATGTGGTTGATGTCAGCGCCGCTGCGGGTGCCCCGACCATTGGCCTGTTTGACGTTCGTGGCGATACGCAAATCGAATATCTGGATGACACGACGACGATTGGCGAGCAGGATGTTGTGGCCGACATGGTCGGTCGCGCCAACGATCCCGTTCAGCTGATTATCGGCAATGATCCCGGTTCATGGCACGCGGGCCTTGATATCGAAACGCTGAACCTGCAAGTGTCGCGGGGCGTGTACCTTGATCTGGCCGACGCTGCGGGTGACGTCGACAACCTGAACATCAGCGGTACCGATGCGGCTGTGCTGTCCAACGCGCATGATTTCCGCAGCCTTGTCAATCTGGATGCCGGCGAGCATGACGGCGGCCTGAGAATCGATGTGTCGGGCAGCTCAGTGCTTGAGTCTGTTGTGACGGGGGCTGGCGATGATCGCGTCGTCGTCAACCGTAGCGCTGTTGACGGTGATCTGACGGTTGATATGGGCGACGGCGCGGACATTCTGGCTATTCGTGGTGCTTGGAATCAGGGCCGCATTTCCAATCTGGACTTCACGGGCGGTGTTGAAAACGTTGAAACGCTGGAGTTGATCAACGGCATCACTCTGGGTGCGGATGCGGGACTGCATCTTGCGGGCTTTGATGACGCTCTGGATACCATCCAGCTGGATAATGTCTATCGTGGCAATGGCAATACGCTGACGATTTCGGATTCGCCAGTCGATCTGACGATCAACGCGCTGGATCATATCCATGACATGGTGTTGAGCCTGGATGCTGAAACCCTGGTGCTGAACGGCGATGGTCTCGTGGACATCGATGATGTCAGCGGTGCCAATCTGCGCAGCCTGGATGTCAACCAGACGCAGCAGGCGGGCGCACCGGGTTGGATGAATCAAGCTTGGGTTGATCTGGATGACAGCGACGGCAGTCTGCAAAACCTGGAGCATGTCGGTGTGACATCGGAAGGCGATGCAAGCGTTGAATTGACGGGTGATTCGGGCACTGCGGAAGTCGCGGGTGTTCAGCAAGTCGAGCAGTACACGGTAACCGGGCTTGGTAGTGGTTTTGCCGGTCGTAATGGTACCGTTACGTTCAACAGCTCTTCGTTGGATACGGGCTTATTGACGGTGAGTTACTCCACTGGCGGTGTTGCTAGAGATGCTGATGCGGCAACGGATATTGCTGCGGGGCTCAGCGGTAGTGTAAATCCATTCACGGCTACTTCATCTTTGTTTAGCAATCAGGTAACGTTGACTTGGGATGAGTTTGGGCCTCAGCAAGGCTTGGCATTTCATAACTCAACGGTCAACAGTGGCTCCGCACCTACGGTAGCGACAACAGTGATCACTGTCGGTGTTGAGCACGAGGACATGATCCCTGGCTCTGGCTTTGAGGCATTGGAAGACGTGGTTGTTGACGCTGCACGCGACGCAGATGTTGATCTGACGGACGTTTACGGTGACTTCACAGTAGACGTTACGGCTGGTCGTGACGCCGATGTGCATCTGTTTAACACCAATGCTACCAGCGTGTCGGTTGATGCCGCTGAATACATTCATCTGGATGTGGATGGCGACACCATTGGCAACAACGCTTTGGTCGACATTGCAGTATCAGCCGAAGAAGCAGATATCGATCTTGCCTTTGAGCTGCATTCCTTCACGACGCTGGATTTGACGGAAGTGTCTTACCAGTTCACGGTGGATGCGTCGGCAGCGGATTTCGAGCCGGGTGCATTGGGTAACTATGTGTCCTACGTGATCGGTGCAACCTCTGCGAGTGATGCTACTGACTTCAGCTCCATCGACATGGCTGCGGCTCGTGAGGCGGTACAGTTTACGGACGGCGGCTTCGGTACCGTCGTGCTGGATGGCTTCAGCACGGGCAATGATCCCTACACGGGCGACCGCGTGGACCTGAGCGAGTTGGGTTTCACCAATAACGGCCAACTGGTTTTCGAAACTGGTGCTTTCAATATCGGTACTGGTGATTGGACGCAAGGTAGTGGTGCTGGCTTTAATGATGTACGCATCACAGATTTGGCCGGTGGCCCGTCGTTTGATGGTGAAATCATCCTGACTGGTATCGCTGCCAATATTGATGATCTGCAAGCCTACAACATGCTCTACGCATAAGTTGCTTGTAACGCAGTAAACAGAAAAGGGGCCTTCGGGCCCCTTTTCTATTCGTCCCTCTTTCCTGTCTTTCCTATCTTCCCCTACAGGGCAGCCAGCATTCGCTGGCTGCCCTTCCTACTCCTACCTACACCCGCCTCAGAACCGCCACCGCACCCGCAGGCCCAGGGCATGGTCGCGCCAGTGCGCGTCGTATTGGCCCTGGTAGCCCAGGTTCAGCTGGCCTTGCTTGCCCAGGCGCAGTTGCGCGCCCACATCCACTTCCCAGGCGTGCCGGGCGATGGTAATGCCGGTGACGCGAGCGCTATGCCGCAGCGCATCGCCGGTAAAACGCAGCGTCAGGGGTGCCTGCCTGTCCCCGGCGGTGCTGCGCCAGGCCAGGGCGGCGTGCAGTAGTCCGTCTTGCCCATCATTGCCCAGGGCGTGCTCGGCGCGCAGGCCCAGGCGGCCCGTCCAGTGTTGCTGGGTGCTGGCCTGCGTCTGGATGGCCAGGCGGCTGCCGGTTTCCCTTATCCGGGGCAGGCGCGTCTGCACCCAGGCCACGTCGGCCCAAGGGGTAAGCCATTCCGTCACTGGCCAGTCCCCACGCGCAAAGCCTTGTAGCGTCCAGGCGTGGCCGCGAGCGCGCGCCGTTTCATCCAACCCGGGGGCGTGGATGGGGCGGGTGCTAAGCAGCCGGTGGCGGCTCGCCGCCGCACCCAGGCTGAAGCGCCAGCCCGCCGGGTGGTCGAGCACCGTTTGCGCGCCGAAGTTGACGCTGTCCACCCGCGCGCGGGCACGCGGCGTGCCGTCCGCCTTGCCCCAGGCGCGCGTATGCGCCGCGCCGGCGAAACCCTGCACGCGCCAGCGCTCGCCCAGTGCCATCTGCCCGCCCAGCAGCACGCCTCCCATGCTGCGGCTCGCGGGGGTGGCGCTGGTGTGGCGGCGGCCTTGCGCGCCATAGACCTGTGCCCAGGCCCCTTGTGGCGCCGCTGCGGCGGCCCAGGCCGTGTCACGGATGAAGCGGCTGTCCTCGCTCAGTAGCGTGCGCAGCGTCGCCATCCAGCCCTCATGGTGGCGCAGGGGCAGGGTGGGCTGTGCGGGCGTTGGGCGCGCTGGGGAAGCGGGTTCTGGCGGGGTTGTGGGCTCTGGCCTGTCCGGCGCGGGTTCTGGTGCAGGTTCTGGGGGCTGCTCGGGCCGGTTGGGTTCTGGCGGCGCGCTGGGATGTTCGTCTTCGGGCTGCGCTGGCGCCGTGTCTTCCGGGGGCTGCGGCGCCGGCTCGGGCGTCTGCGGCGGCGCTACTTCGGGCGCGGCGGGCCGCGTCGGTGGCGGTGGGGTGGGCCGGGGGTCAGGCTTGGGGCGTGGGCCGCGCGGCCGGCGTTCGCGCGGCTCTGCCGTGTCTGGGGGCGGCGTCTCGGGCCCGGGATCGGGCGGCGTTTCTGTTTCCGGCGCCGTGCCACCATCAGGCGGGGGTGGGCCATCGTCCTGCGGCGGGGTGGCCTCGTCCTCTTGCCCCAGGGGCTGCAAGGCCAGCCATACCGCGTCGGCCTGATGATTCAGGCGGGGGGTCAGCCAGGGCAGCACAGATTCGACCTGGGCAAATTCGCCCTGTAGGCCGTCGCGCGCTTGCAGAATCAGGTGCTCGCTGACCTGCGGCCAATCCGCCGGTTCGCCCTGGGGCAGTACCCACACCGCACCGCCCAACTGCGCCGCGCCCTGATCCACCACCACCCGGTCGGCCCCGCCGTCGGGCCAGGCGCGCACATGTAGCGTGCTGCCCGGTGCCGCCGTCAAGCCGTGGCTGATGCTAAGCGTGCCCATGGGCGCCCAGTGCGCGCCGGCGGCCACGTCCAGCCAGCCCGCCCGGCCGGCTCCGCTGAGCCACCCGCCCGCGCCCACCTGGACGGCGCCGGCAAACACACCCTCCAGGGCCAGCTCGCCCTGGTGCACCGCCAGCGTAGCGTCGGGCCAGCTGGCCACACCCGTTAAGCGCAGCGTGCCCGCGCCCTGCTTCACCAGCCGGGCGCTGCCCTGAATATCTCCCGCATGGGTGGCGCTGCCGCCGTCCACCCGCCAGTACAGCGCGGTATTCTCTGCCCCCGCCGCAGCCGCCACCGCCAGGGTATTGTCGATGCGGGCCTGATCGCCATAGCTCAGCGTAGCCCCCGCCTGCGCCTGCAACAGCCGGTAGTACGGCCCCAGCGGCAGTGTGCCCTCCAGGTGCAGCGTACCCTCGCGCAGCAAGGTATTGCGCTCAAGCTGCGGGCTTTCGCCCACCAGCTCCAGCCGCCCCGGGCCATCTTTCACCAGCCCTATGCCCCCCACCGGCGTGCTGATCGCGCCTTCCAGGCGCAGCCGCACGCCCTCGGCCACTACGATATTCAGGGGCTTATCCACCGCCATCGGCGCGGTGTAGGTGGCCGTGGCGTCAAACACCAGCGGCGCGCCGGTATTCCAGTCCGGCACCTCCTGCGCCGGCCCCGCGCAGGGCAGTGCGGCCAAAGCCAGGGCCAGCGTGGTAGGCCGGGCGCGGCGCGGCCAACCGCAAGGCAAGCCAAGCTTCTTGATTCTTGTCATGTCGAAATCCTTTGGTAAGTTTGTCACACCTTTGTGACAAGACGTACTATCCCTTAAATCGACAAAAAAAGAACCTGACAGAAGTACGGGGTTTTGGGGGAAAAACGCTATTTTGAGGGTAAATAGCCAGATGAAGCCGTCCGAAGCGGAATAGGCAAGCGGTAGGTGGTCCGTTTGCAGGTGGGACGGGGCGGGTGATGCGCGACGCTGATTCCGCACGCCGCGGGCCCAGACTTTGATGGATTTCTTACGGCGCCCATGGAGTTTCCTGTAGCGTGAACGCCATGCATTGATACTATGGTATAGCTAAAAGAAGGTATACATTGATAGAGAAAGATAGATAATAAGGCCTGTCACGTTTTCTGGAAGGTTGTCCAGTATTCGCTTTTGCTGGCCACGGACCGGATCTAGCCTGATTTGTAGGCATTCGACAGGTCGGTTTCAAAACGGTCAGTCTTGGGCATCAGAGCCGCCTTGCGCCTTATGTCAGTTTTACGCATAGGCAGGCGCCCTGAAGACGGTCATCATGGCGGGGTTCATCGTTTTGGGGCCACGCCATGCCCGAACCCACCCGCTCACGCCGCGCCGCACCGGCGCCCCACTTCGACGGCATCTGGAAGGAAACCCTGCAGCGCTGGCTGCCCGAATGCATGCAGCTGTTCTGGCCCACCTTGCACGCGCAGATCGACTGGTCCACGCCGCCGCGCTTCGATATCCAGGAGCTGCAGGCCCTGCACCGCATCTACCGCCGGGGCCGGCGCAGCACCGACCTGATCGTCGTTTTGCAGCTGCGCGACGGCACGCCCGCGCTGCTGCTCATGCACCTGGAAATCCAGGCCGGGCGCGCCGGCAACGCTTTTTGCCAGCGTATGTTCCACTACCGCATACTGCTCCACGGCAAATACCCCCAGCGCCCCATCCTGTCCTGCGCCCTCTTGCTGGACCGCGTGCGGGGGTCGGACATGATGTCTTGCACTCTGGGCGGCTATGGCGACCGGCTGACGTTTGAATTTCCGGTCGCCTACCTGGCCCGCTGGCGCCATCGTGTGGCAGAATTGGAGTTGCTTGCCGCAGGCAATCCATTTGCGGTGATCATGCTGGCCCAGCTGCACTACCGGGCCACCCGGCCCGATGCCACGCGCCTGACGCACAAGCTGGCGCTGGTGCGTGCGCTCAGGCAATGGGGCTACGGCGCGCAGGCGCGGGCAACGCTGTTCTGGCTCATCGACAGCCTGCTGCTGTTGCCCCAGCCATTGGATGCGCAGCTGTGGCAAACCCTGGACGAATCGGAGGAACCCGATATGTTGCAAGAACTCAGCAGTCTTGATCGCTATCTGCTCAAGAAGGCGGCGGACGCCAGCCTGGAACAAGGTCTGGAGCGCGGCCTGGAACAAGGCCTGGAACAAGGCCTGGAGCGCGGCCGAAGAGAAGGTCGGACGGAAGGTCGGATGGAGGGCCGGATGGAAGGCCGGCAGGCTGCTGTCGCCAGCCTGCTGCAAGGTCAGCTGGAACACCGCTTCGGCGCCATCCCCGAATGGGCGGCGGCGCGCATCGCCCGGGCGGATGCCGATACCTTGCAGGGATGGGCGCTCAAGGTGCTCGATGCCCGGCAGATCGAGGACGTGTTTGGTGGCTGAGCCTGCGCTTTGCCGCCAACCAGCACCCGCTACTGCTGGCGGCCTGTGCGCTCAGACATTGCCGCAGCAGACTGCGTGGCGAAATTTCCGGGTTAGAAGATGTCGGGTTCGGACACGGGTTTGCCGAATGCCGTTTCCAGGTAGTCGAAGTCGCAGCCCTGGTCGGCCTGCAACACGTGGCGCGAGAACATCCAGCCGTAGCCACGCTCGTAGCGCGCCGGCGGCGGCGTCCAGGCGGCGCGCCGCCGCGCGAGCTCCGCGTCGTCGACCTCCAGGTGGATGCGGCGCGCGGGCACGTCGATGGTGATGTGATCGCCGGTACGCACCAGCGCCAGGTTGCCGCCCACATGGGCTTCGGGCGCCACGTGCAGGATGCAGGCACCGTAACTGGTGCCGCTCATGCGTGCGTCCGAGATGCGCACCATGTCGCGCACGCCCTGTTTGACCAGCTTGGCGGGGATGGGCAGCATGCCCCATTCCGGCATGCCGGGCCCGCCCAGCGGGCCGGCGTTGCGCAGGATCAGGACGTGGTCGGGCGTCACGTCCAGCGTTTCGTCTTCCACGGCCGCTTTCATGGACGGGTAATCGTCGAAGACCAGGGCCGGGCCGGTGTGGCGCAGCAGGTGGCTGGCACAGGCGCTGGGCTTGATGACGCAGCCCGACGGCGCCAGGTTGCCGCGCAGGATGGCCAGCGCGCCTTCTTCATAGACCGGGTTGTCGCGCGGGCGGATGACGTCGTCGTCGTAGACCTGGGCGTCGGCGATGTTCTCGCCCAGGCTGACCCCGCTGACCGTGGCTGCGGACAGGTCGAGATGATCCGTGAGGCGCGACATGAGGGCCGGCAGGCCGCCGGCATAGTAGAAATCTTCCATCAGGTATTGGTCGCCGCTGGGGCGGATGTTGGCCAGCACGGGAACGATGCGGCTGATGGCGTCGAAATCATCCAGTGCGATGGGGTGCCCGGCGCGCCGCGCCAGCGCGACCAAATGGATGACGGCGTTGGTGGAGCAGCCCATGGCCATGGCGACCACGATGGCGTTGCGGAAGCTGGCCGGTGAGAGCAGGCGCGCGGGGGTATCCTCTTCCCAGATCATGTCGACGATGCGTCGCCCGCAGGCCGCCGCCATGCGCATGTGGCCCGAGTCCGCCGCGGGGATCGACGAAGCGCCGGGCAGGGACAGGCCCAGGGCCTCGGCGATCGCGGTCATGGTGCTGGCCGTGCCCATGGTCATGCAGGTGCCGTAGCTGCGCGCGATACCGCCTTCGATGCCGATCCATTCGCGCTTGCTGATGTTGCCGGCGCGCCGTTCGTCCCAGTATTTCCAGGCGTCCGAGCCCGAGCCCAGCACCTTGCCCTGCCAGTTGCCGCGCAGCATGGGGCCGGCCGGCAGGTAAATGCAGGGCAGCCCGGCGCTGAAGGCCCCCATGAGCAGGCCGGGCGTGGTCTTGTCGCAGCCGCCCATGAGCACCGCGCCATCCACGGGATGGCTGCGCAGCAGTTCTTCGGTTTCCATGGCCAGCAGGTTGCGATACAGCATGGTCGTGGGCTTGACGAAGTTTTCGGCCAGCGAGATGGCGGGCAGCTCGATGGGAAAGCCGCCCTGCTGCAGCACGCCGCGCTTGACGTCTTCGGCGCGTTGGCGAAAATGCGCGTGGCAGGGGTTGATATCCGACCAGGTATTGACGATGGCGACGACGGGGCGGTCTTCCCAGTCTTCCGGGGCGTAGCCCATCTGCATGACGCGGGAGCGATGGCCGAAGGAGCGCAGATCATCGGGGGCGAACCAGCGTGCGCTGCGCAGGCTGTTGTAGGGGCGGCGTGGTTTTGACATAAAATTCCTGTCAGGGAAAAGAGGGGAACATGACGATCTTCGTCAAAGGATACCGTACTTCAATATGAGTCAACTGTGTAGGGTAATCGAGGCGCAGGGCCTGCGCGATCTGGCCAGCGCGATTTTTCAGGCCATGGGCAGCGCGCGCGATGAGGCCTTGCGCGCCGGCGACAATCTGGTGATGGCCAACCTGAGCGGGCATGATTCGCACGGTGTGGGCATGATCCCGCGCTACGTGCGCGCCTGGCGCGAGGGCGGGCTGAAGTTGAACCACCAGGTCGGCGTGGTGCGCGACGCCGGCGCCGTGCTCACGCTCGATGGCGGGCACGGCCTGGGGCAAAGCATCGGCGCGCAGGCCATGGGCATGGCCATCGAACGCGCGCGAACGCATGGCGTGTGCCTGATGGGCCTGCACGATAGCCACCATCTGGGGCGTATCGGCCACTGGGCCGAGCAGGCGGCGCAGGCCGGCATGCTGTCGCTGCATTTCGTCAACGTGGCGGGCCATATGCAGGTCGCGCCCTGGGGCGGCAGCGATGGCCGCTTTGGAACCAACCCGTTCTGCGCCGGCATTCCGCGCCAGGATGCCCCGCCGCTCATCCTGGATTTCGCCACCAGCGCCGTGGCCATCGGCAAGACGCGCGTGGCCTTCAACAAGGGCCAGCCCCTGCCCGAGGGCAGTGCGCTGGATCATGAAGGCCGGCCCACCACCGATCCGGCCGCGCTCATGCAGGCCCCGCTGGGCGCGCTGTTGCCGTTCGGCGCGCACAAGGGTTTCGGCATGGCGGTGCTGTGCGAGTTGCTGGGTGGCGCCTACAGCGGCGGCGTGACGACGCGTGCGCAAACGCGCCAGACCACCAGCGCCATCATCAACGGCATGCTGTCCGTCGTCATCCGGCCCGAGGCGCTCGCGGCGCCCGAGGCGGGGCACAATGTCGATGCCTTCCTGGCGTGGGTGCATGCCTCGCGCCCCGGCGCCGGCACGGCCGTGCTGGCGCCGGGCGAGGCCGAGCGTCAGTGCCGCGCGCGGCGTCTGGCGCAGGGCATTCCCGTGGACCAGACGAGCTGGCGGCAGCTCATCCAGGCGGCGCAGGATACCGGGGTGGATTTCCAGGGCATGGACCTGGGGCGCGAGTGCCCGGCGCAGGCTTTCGAGGATGTGTGATCGTGCCCGGGGCCGGCGTCAGCCGGCCAGCGCCTTGTCGACCGTGGCGAGGAAGTTGTCCTCGTCGTAGTTGCCCAGGTAGCGCTTGATGATGTTGCCCTGCTTGTCGATCAGGAACAGGGTGGGCGTCATTTTGACGTCGTCGAACGCCTTGGCAATACTGCCGTCGCTGTCCATCGCGACGGTGAAGGGCAGCTTGCGCGAGGCCGTGAAGTTGCGCACATAGGATTCGGGATCGTGCTTCATGGCCACGGCGATGGTATCGAAACCCTTGGGTGACAGATTCTGGTAGTGCCGGATGGTGGCGGGCATTTGCGCGACGCAGGTGGTGCAGTCGGTGGCCCAGAACTTGATCAGCACGACCTTGCCGCGCAGGTCGGCCGTGGTGATCTTCTGGCCGTCCAGCGTGGTGAAGGTGACGTCGGGCGCCGTCGTGCCCGACGTGCCGGAGCAGGCGGCCAGCGCCAGAAGGCTGGCGGCGAGGCCAGCGCGCAGCAGACGAAGATTCAACATAATCAGGCGATGTTTCAGGATGAGTGCAAACCGCGATGCGCGCTAGCGTACCGGCAGTACCTCGACCGTTTCGCCGCTGTCGCTTGCCGATGCATCCGGTGTCGTGCCGGTGCCGGGTACCGCGCCGGGCGTGGACGCGTCCAGCAGGCTTTCCGCCGGGATGATCTCGAAGAGTTTCACCACCTTGCCCACGCCACTGACGGAGGACGCCACGATGGCGGCCCGTTCGGCTTCCGCCGCGGTCACCTTGCCCATCAGATAGACGACGTCGCGTTCGGTCGTGATGACTATTGTACGACTGGGGACCTGTTTCGTGCTGATGAGCGCGGTCTTCACCTTGGACGTGATCCAGGCGTCGCGCGAGCGCGTGCTCAGCGGCGTGACTTCCCCGACGCGCAGCTGGTTGAATACGCGGACGACTTTTTCCACCGCGGCGGTGGCTTCTTCCGCCTGGCGTCGGGCCGCTTCGGTGGGCACGTCACCCGTGAGCAACACCTCGCCGGCGTAGGCGGTGGCCTGCACCCGGGCATTGCCCTCGAACAGGCGGCGCATTTCGGACTGGGTCTTGAGCTCGATGCTCTGGTCTTCCACCTGCTCGCCGGTGGTGCGACGGTCGGTGGCCACGATGGCGGTGGTGGCCGCCGTCCCGCCGATGATGAGCGGGGCGCAGGCGGGCAGCAGCAGTGCGGTCGCCAGGATGGCGCAGGCGGATTTCAGGCCGTGCAAAGTCATGTTGCAGGATCTCCGAGAAGAAGGACATCGATGCCGTCGCACAGCGCGTGCAGCAACAGGATGTGGATTTCCTGGATGCGCATGGTGCGATCATGCGGCACGCACAAATGAATGTCGGACGGGTGCAGTTGTTCGGCCACGAGGCCGCCGCCCTTGCCCGTGAGGGCGATGACGCCCATGTCGCGCTCGTGCGCGGCGGCGATGGCGCTCAGGACGTTGGCCGAATTGCCGCTGGTGCTGATGGCCACCAGCAGGTCGCCCGGCTGGCCCAGCGCATCCACTTGCCGGGCGAAGACGTGATCGTAGCCATAGTCGTTGGCGACGGCGCTGAGCAGGGCGGTATCGGTATTCAGTGCGATGCCCGCCAGCGGCAGACGCTCGCGCTCGAAGCGGCCCACTAGTTCGGCGATGAAATGCTGGGCATCGGCCGCAGACCCGCCATTGCCGCAGGCCAGGATGCGGCCGTTGCCCGCCAGGGTGGCGAAAGCGGCTTGCGCCGCCTGCGCGAGCGGCGCCGCCAGTACCGCCGCGCTGTCGCGCAAGGTGGCGGCGGCGGCATCGAAATGCGCTGTCATTCGGGAAGTCATGTCCATGCGCGTTATTGTCTCACGTTCATGGTGCGCCGGCATCAAGCGCGGTGAAGGCCGCCCGGATCCAGTGCAGGCGGCCGTTTTCGATGCCGATGACGTCGAAGCGGCAGGCGGGCAGCCGGCCGCCGAAATGCGCGCGGCCCAGGCGATCCAGGAAGCGCGCCGCCGTGCGCACGATGCGCCGGATCTTCTGCGGTCCGATACTGGCGCGCGCACCGCCGTGGCTGGCGCCCGCACGCAGGCGGACTTCGACGAACACCAGTGTCGCGCCATCGGCGGCCACCAGATCGATCTCGCCGCCCTGCCAGCGCAGGTTGCGCGCCAGGATGCGCAGGCCGTGGCGCTCCAGGTAGCGCGCCGCCTGTGCTTCCGCGGCGGCACCGCGCCGCTGACGGGCCGTCGGACCGGCGCTGGTGCTGGTGCTGGTGCTTGCGGTCGGGGTCGGGGTCGGGCGCGGTAGGCGGCGGCGTGCGCGCGCCTGCGCGGCAGCGGCGCGCGCCAGGATGAGGGCGGCCGTCGTATCGTCCAGCGCGAGGCCAGTGGTATTCAGATGGCGGGAAGCGGGGGCTCGATGAGGCATAATGGATGCCCGGATTGCGCACAGGCCAGGACGTCATGCTGCCAGAGTTTGCCAGGGAATTGCCGATGCACGAGATGCTGCAGGTGCTCGATCGTAGCATGCAGCAGGACTGGCCACGCCCGGCGCTGTACGTGGTGGCGACGCCCATCGGCAATCTTGCGGATCTAAGCCTGCGGGCCTGGCAGGCCTTGTTGCGCTGTGACGTGATTGCCGCGGAAGATACGCGGTCCAGCCGGCCGCTGCTGCAGGCCTGGGGCATTCATACGCCGTTGCTGGCTGCGCATCGCCACAACGAGGCGGGTGCGGCGCAGGCGGTGCTCGCGCGGTTGCAGGCGGGCGAGTGCGTGGCCCTGATTTCCGATGCGGGCTCGCCCGCCATCAGCGATCCGGGCGCGCGCATCGTCGGGGTGGTGCGGGATGCCGGCCTGCGCATCGTGCCCATTCCCGGTCCCAGCGCCGTCATCGCCGCGCTCATGGCCAGCGGTGCCACGTCGGACCAGGCGCCGGAATTCGCTTTTGCCGGGTTTGCGCCGCCGCGCCAGGCCGCGCGCCGGCGCTGGCTGCAGCAATGGTGCGCCCTGCCCGCGCCGGTCGTGCTGTATGAAAGCCCGCATCGGCTCGCCGCATCGCTGGCGGATATCGCCGCGGTGGCCGGGCCGCAGCGGCCATTGACGATCGCGCGCGAACTGACCAAGCGCTTCGAGGAGATCATCCGTCTGCCCGCCGGTCAGGCGACCGGCTGGCTGGCCGGGGATGCGCAGCGTGGCCGCGGCGAATTCGTGCTGATCGTGCACGCGGCGGTGCCGCAGGCCGCGCCGGAAAGCGCCGGCGGCGCGGTGCCGCTCGACGTGGCGACGCTGGCGCGGGCCTTGCTGGAACACCTTTCGGTGCGCGATGCGGCGCGCACGTTGGTGCGCGTCGGTGCCTTGCCGCGCGACGCGGCGTATGCCCTGGCGCTGTCGCTCTCGCGCGACGCGGCGCAATCAGAGTGAGGCCGCCTGGCGCACGGGCGCACGTTCCGCATCGAGCAGAATGAAGCTGGCCTTGCGCCCGGTTTCGGTCTCGATGCGCGTGGCCGCATCCATGGCCTGGCTGCGGTTGTCATAGGGCCCGATGCGCACGCGATGCAAGGTCTCGGCGCTGCTCACGCGGGCCGGCGGCACGCCCATGCCCTGGATGCGCCGGTTCAGGCTCGCGGCCAGGTCCAGCGCATTGGTTTGCGTGGTGAAGGCGCCGAACTGCAGGAAGTATTGCTCTTCGGGGCCTTGCGCCGCCGTCGCGCTCTGGGCAATCAGGCTGGCGAGCGGGTCTTCGCCGGGCGGCGCGTCGTCCGCCTGGCGCGCGGCGGCCTGACGGATATCGGCATTGGTGATGGCTTCGACGATGACCTGGCCGCTGCCGGGCCCGATCAGCCCCAGCTTGGCGGCGGCGACGTAGGACAGGTCAATGATGCGTGCGCTGTGGAAAGGGCCGCGGTCATTGATGCGCACCACGACTGCGCGCCCGTTGCGGGCATTGGTCACGCGCGCGTAGCTGGGCAAGGGCAGGGTGGGGTGCGCCGCCGTCATGGCGTACATGTCGTAGATTTCGCCGTTGGCGGTTTGTTTGCCGTGGAACTTGCGTCCGTACCAGGAGGCGACGCCGGTCTGGCGCAAGGCCTGGTCGCCGCTGATGGGCACGTAGTGCTTGCCGAAGACGGTGTAGGGGCGAAGGTTGGCCCGCGCCGGGGTCTCTTCGCGCGGCACGGCGTCGGGGATGCGGGCGATGTCGGCGGGAACCCGCGTGCCCGGGCCATCGTCCTGGTAATAGCCGCCGGCGCGCTGTTTTTGCGAGCTGGAGCAGGCCGACAGCAGCAGGGCGCAACAGATCAGGGACAGCAGTTTTGCGTTCATGGCGAATCGGCGACGGGCTGATTGCGATGCCGCACCAGCACGGGCGCGTGATCGGGGAATTGCAGGGCCAGTTGTTCGCACAGGTATACCGAGCGATGCTGCCCTCCGGTACAGCCGATGGCGACGGTCAGATAGCTGCGCGTGTCCTGCGCGTAGGCCGGCAGCCACCGGCGAATGAACCCCGTGATGTCGTCGATCATGGCGTGCACGGCATCGAACTGTTCCAGCCATTGTGCCACAGCTGCGTCGCGACCGGTCAGCGGGCGCAGTTCCGCCACATAGTGCGGATTGGGCAGGCAGCGCACGTCGAAAACCAGGTCGGCATCGCCGGGCACGCCGCGCTTGAAGGCGAAGGATTCGAACGTGAGCAGCACGGGAACGCGGTCGGCCTGCACCAGCGCGCGTACCCAGGCGCGCAGCTGGCCCGGCGTGAGGTGGCTGGTATCGATGACGTGCGCCTGCTCGCGCAGCCCGGCGAGCAGGTCGCGCTCGGCATCCAGGCAATCCTGCAGGGACGGCGTGCGTCCCGATTGCCGGATGCGGTCGCTGAGCGGGTGGCGCCGCCGCGACTCGGAATAGCGCTGGCGCAAGGTGCTGTCGTTGGCGTCCAGGAAGATCACGCGCACCGTCATGCCGCGCGCGCGCAGGCTGGTGATCAGGCCGGGCAGGTCGTCGAGTTCATCGTATGCGCGCGCGTCGATCGCCACGGCCACGTGTTTCTGGGCGTTCTCGCGCGTATAGGCGATGAAATCGTGCAGGAAGCGCACGGGAAGGTTGTCCACGCAGGGGTAGCCGGCATCTTCGAGCACGCGCAGGGCCACCGATTTCCCCGAACCGGAGATGCCGGTGATCAGGACGAGGCTGAGCATGTCGGTCATGACGCCTCGCGCGCAGGCCGGTGCATCCGCGCGCTCATGGGGTGTTGCCGCCGTCCCGGATGGCCTGGGTCTGTCGTTCCATGAATTCTTCCAGCGTGTCGATGCCGCGCAGCGTCAGGATGGTGTTGCGCACGGCGGCTTCGACGAGTACGGCCAGGTTGCGCCCCGCGGCTACCTGCAGCCGTACGCGGCGTATCGGCAGGCCCAGGATGTCTTCGGTCTGGTCCTGCATGGGCAGGCGCTCGAAACTGCTGGGCGAGCCGCGCATGAGCTGCACGATGAGCTTGAGCTTTTTCTTGCGCCTGACGGAAGTTTCGCCAAAGATGGTGCGGATATCAAGCAGCCCCAGGCCGCGCACCTCGAGCAGGTTCTGCAGCAGCGGCGGGCACTGGCCTTCGATCATGTTGGGCGCTGAACGCATGAGTTCGACGGCGTCATCGGCGACCAGGCCGTGGCCGCGCGACACGAGCTCGAGCGCCAGCTCGCTCTTGCCCAGGCCCGATTCGCCCGTGATGAGCACGCCCAGGCCCAGGACATCCATGAACACGCCGTGCACCAGGGTGCGGGGGGCGAGTCGCTTGCCCAGGTAGATGCGCAGCAGGTCGATGAGGTGCGCCGCCGCGACCGGCGTGGCCAGCAGGGGAATGCGGCGCGCTTGGCAGAAGGCGATCAGGTCATCCGGCGCGGCGATGTCGTCGGCCAGCATGATGGCGGGAATGCCGCCGGCGACCATGTCTTCCAGGTGGTGCAGGCGGCGGCGCAGGTCGAAGCGGATGTAGTAATGGCGTTCCTGCTCGCCGAGCACCTGGATGCGCGACGGGTGGATCAGGTTCAGGTGGCCGACCAGCTCGGCGCCGAACGCGCCTTGATCCGCGATGACTTGCTGCGCCGCGTCCTGGCCCGTGATCCAGGTGAAAGGGATCTTGTCCGCGTTATCCCGCACGAGTTCCTGGATGGTAACCATGACAGGGGCTCAGGGCGCGTCCGCGACCAGCATGTCGTGCACTGCGTTGACGTCCGTCTCGGTGGCCAGGGCGTTGCGGATCGCATCGTCCGACATCAGGCGGGCGATTTCCGCGAGCAGGTCCAGGTGCAGCTGGGTGGCGGTTTCGGGGACCAGCAGGATGAACAGCAGCCGCGCCGTGCGGCCGTCGGCGGCGTCGAAGCGTACCGGTTCGGTGAGGCGAAAGAAGGCCGCACAGGGCTCTTTCAGGTGCTTGATGCGGCCATGCGGGACGGCGACGTCGTGGCCCAGCGCCGTGGAGCCGAGCCGCTCGCGGCTGATCAGGCTGTGGAATACCAGCGTGCGTTCTATGCCCTGATTGTTTTCGAACAGCAGACCGGCCTGCTCGAAGGCCCTTTTCTTGCTGGTGACGGCCATGTCGAGCACGATGTTGGACAGTGGCAGGATGCGGGAAGTGAGCTTCATTGATTCATTATAGAAGCATGCGCCCCATCGCGCGCATGGGGCCTGCCGGCCCCGCCAGTGGCGGCGGGGCCCTGCACGCCCTGGGGCACGCTGGCGTTCAGCTGGCGGGTTCTGTCGAGGCTTCGATATGCTTGACGGATTCGTGGGCATGGCTTTGCGCCTTGCCCTTGACCTTGACGATCTGGCGGTCGACCTTGTCGGCGAGCAGGTCGATGGCTGCGTACAGGTTTTCGTTGTCGGCAGCGCAGTGGATGTCCTTGCCGTGCACGCGCAGCGTGATTTCCGCCGTGTGCTTGAGCCGCTCCAGGGACAGCGTGACCTGGGCCTCGACCACCTTGTCGAAATGCCGGTCGATGCGCGACAGCTTGCTGGTCGCGTACTCGTGGATGGCTGGGGTGACTTCGAAATGACGACCGCTGATTGTCAGGCTCATGCTTGATCCTCCGGAGAACGAATGGCGGCGCGAACGAATGCGCCGGGTCGCAATGGCAAGTGGCCCGATGTGCGCCACTTCCAGTAGCCTTTGATTCGAGTGTAGCGCGTCGGCGCGTGAATTCAAGCCGCACATAACGTTCAGGCTTGATATTCGTCAGCCGCAACGGCACCGCGTCACATGCGGAAATTCTTGCCCAGGTAGACCTGGCGCACGGCGTCGTTGCTGATGATCTCGTCCGGGTGGCCGCTGGTGAGCACCTTGCCTTCGTTGATGATGTAGGCCCGGTCGCAGATGCCCAGTGTTTCGCGTACGTTGTGATCGGTGATCAATACGCCGATGCCGCGGCTGCGCAGGAACTGGATGATGCGCTGGATTTCGATGACGGCGATGGGGTCGACGCCGGCGAACGGTTCGTCGAGCAGGATGAAGCGGGGCTGCGTCGCCAGCGCGCGCGCGATTTCTACCCGCCGGCGCTCGCCACCGGACAGGGAGATGGCCGTGTTGCTGCGGATGTGGGCGATCTGCAGTTCGTCGATCAGGGCATCGAGGTGGGCCTGGATCTGCGCGCGGCGCAAGCGGCGTCCGTTGCCGTCCGTCTGCAGCTCGAGCACGGCGCGGATGTTCTGCTCTACGGTAAGGCGCCGGAACACCGAGGCATCCTGCGGCAGATAAGACAGACCCAGACGTGCGCGCCGGTGCATGGGCAGCGTGGTGATGTCGGCGCCGTCGATTTCGATGCGGCCGGCGTCGCTGGGGACGATGCCGACGATCATGTAGAAGCTGGTGGTCTTGCCGGCGCCGTTGGGACCCAGCAGGCCCACCACTTCACCGCTGTGTACGGCGAGCGAGACGTCGTGCACGACCGTGCGCTTGCCGTAGACCTTGCGCAGCCCCGTGGCCTTCAGGCTGCTGGCGGGCGCTGCGGCGGCATCCGGGCTCACTGGCCGGCCTTCCTGCGGCATTCTTCAATGGCGGCGTCGGCCTTGGCGCGCGGCTTCGCCAGCGAGCGCACGCGCCCGTCGGTCGTGGCGGATTTCGGGCCGCTGAAGGCCTGGTAGGTGTCCGTCTTCTGGTGGTAGACGATTTTCTCGCCCGTGATGGTGTCGAAGGGTTTGCCGCAGATGAAGCGCGTGACCACGGCCTGGCCGATGACCATGATCTCTTCGGTCTTGCCGTTGTATTCCCCGCGCAGGCCGCGGGCTTGGAGCACCTCGAACTTCTCGGGGTTTTCCTGGGCGATCTGCACCTGGCGGCCCGCCGTGACAGTGGCCGTGCCGTACTGGAAACCGTCGTCGTCCTCGTGCATGACGAGGCGGTCGGCCAGCAGCTTCATGTTGCCGCGCGTCATGATGACATTGCCTGTGAACACGCTTTCGCGCCGGGCATCGTCATACGTGAGGCTGTCGGACAGCACCACCGTGTCGGGCTGGTCGAGCGGCGCGGCGGTTTGTGCCATGACGGGTACTGCCAGCAGGGCGAGGACCAGGGCGGTCAGGGACAGGGGATTCTGGATATTCATGGCGCAATCAGGGTGTGCTCGAAGAAGGGCTGGCGGGTGTGCTGCGTCTGACGGCCTCCTGCCCGGAAATGGTCACGTCGGTGGAAGCGAAGACCTGCAAGGTGCGGCTACGGTTATCGTAGCGCATGCCGGTGCCGTGCATGACGTGCGGCCCGTTGACCACCCGGGCCGGCAGGTCCGTCTCGACCACGTCTTCGTCGGGGTGGAGCACGAGGCGCTCGCTGCGTACCTCCAGGCTGGCGCGCTTCGGATCGGGCAGGCGGTGCACGCGCGCATCGCCCTGCATGACGATGCGCGTGCCGTCGGCATCCATGGTGGCGCGATCGGCGCGGCCCACGGTGATGGGAGCGTCGGCCTGCTGGCCCGTGGCCCGGACCTCATCCATTTCGTAGGAATCGTCATCCGGATAATGGCGCATGGCCGTGCCTTCGAGGCGGTTCGTGGCCATGCCGTCCGGCCCGGTGCGTATCATGACGAAGTGCCGGGCCCAGGAGTCGGGCTCGTGCGTCATGCGCGCCGGCGGATCCATGGGCACGGCGCGCCGGGCATAGTCCGCGGCCCACCAGGTGCCGGCGACCAGCGCCATCAGCAGGAGTATGGCAATCAGGGTGGGCGCGCGTTCGCGCATTACTGGATGGCCCCCGTCATCAGCGCGGCGCGGGGGGCGAAGAAGCTCGACAGCCGCCCCTGCGCCGCCAGGATCATGTCGCAGCAGTCGCGCACCGCGCCTTCGCCGCCGCGGCGCCCGGCCACCCAGTGGGCGGACTGAAGGATGTAGGTCGGCGCGTCGGGCACGCTGGCGGCCAGGCCGGCTTTCTGCATGGCGGCGAGATCGATGAGATCGTCACCCATGAAGCCGATCTGTTCCATGTCCAGGCCGCGTTCCTGAGCCAGCGCGGTCAGCAGTCCGGCCTTGTCGCGTACGCCCTGGCGCACCGTGGCGATGCCCAGTTCGGCCGCGCGGCGATCGACGATGGCGCTCTGGCGGCCCGTCACGAGGGCGACGTGGATGCCGCTTTCCTTGAGCAGGCGCAGGCCATGGCCATCGAGCACGTGGAAGCTTTTCATGACCTCGCCCTGCTCGCCCACCCAGAGCCGGCCGTCGGTGAGCACGCCGTCGATGTCGAACGCCATCAGGCGGATCCGGCGCGCGCGCGCGATTACGTCAGGGCTGATTCGGGCCAGGATGGCCGCCTCGGCGGGATGCAGGCTGGGAAGGGGTTGCGTCATCAGATCACCTTGGCGGCCAGCAGGTCGTGCATGTGGAGGGCGCCCAGCAGCCGCTCCTGGTCGTCGACGACCAGGATCTGGTTGATGCGGCGCGAATCCATGATTTGCGCCGCTTCCAGGGCGAGCATATCGGGCGAGATGGTGTGGGGCTTCGGGCTCATGCCGTCGGCGACCGGCACCTTGCGGATGTCGCCCAGACGCGCGATGAGGCGGCGCAGATCGCCGTCGGTGAAGATGCCCAGCGCCTGGCCGGCGGGGCTGGTCACCACGGTCATGCCCATGCCCTTGGCCGACATTTCCGCCAGCGCATCGGGGATCAGGGTCCGGGCGCCCACGACGGGCAGGGCGGCGCCCTGGCGCATCAGGTCGCGCACGCGGGTCAGGAGCTGGCGGCCCAGCGTGCCGCCGGGGTGCGAGCGGGCAAAATCCTCGCGGCTGAAGCCGCGCGCTTCCAGACAGGCCACCGCGATGGCGTCGCCCAGGACCAGGCTGGCCGTCGTGCTGGCCGTGGGCGCGAGATCCAGCGGACAGGCCTCGTGGGCCACGTGCACGTCCAGGTGGACGTCGGCGCTGCGCGCCAGCTCCGAGCCGGGATTGCCGGTGAAGGCGATGAGCGGCGTGCCCAGACGCTTGGCGATGGACACGATGGTGAGCAGTTCGCTGCCTTTGCCCGAGTAGGAAATGGCGATGACCAGATCGTCGCGCGTGAGCATGCCCAGGTCGCCATGAATGGCCTCTGCGGCATGCATGAAGAACGAGGGGGTGCCGGTCGAGGCCAGCGTGGCGGCGATCTTGCGCGCGATATGGCCGGACTTGCCCAGGCCGCTCACCACGACCCGGCCGCGCGACGCGAGGATGAGGCGGACTGCCTCGGCCAGTTCTATACCCAGGCGCTGTTGCAGGGCGCGCAGGCCGGCGATCTCGATGTCGAAGGTGCGTTGAACCGAAGCGAGTACGGCAGCGGGCTGCACCGCAGGTTGCGTGATCATGCGCGGATTTTAGAACGAAAACCCGCCGCGCGGGCGCGGTGCTATGATGGCCGCATCGTTCGATTCACTCCTGCAGACGTCATGCATATCGATCCCGCCGTCTACGTGCGCAATGCGATTCGCAGCATTTCCGACTGGCCCAAGCCCGGCGTCATTTTTCGCGACATCACCCCGGTGCTCCAGGATCCGCAGTCTTTCCGGGTGCTGGTGGATATGTTCGTCTACCGCTACATGCGCCAGCGCCTCGATCTGGTGGCCGGGGTCGATGCCCGCGGCTTCATCCTGGGTGCCGTGCTGGCCTACGAGCTCAACCTGGGTTTCGTGCCGGTGCGCAAGAAAGGCAAGCTGCCCTACCGTACGCTGGCCGAGGAATACACGCTCGAATACGGCAATGCCACGGTGGAAATGCATGCTGACGCGGTGCGCCCGGGGCAGCGCGTGCTGCTCATCGACGACCTGATCGCCACGGGCGGCACCATGGTCGCGGCGGCCCGCCTGCTGCAGCGCCTGGGCGCCAACGTGATCGAGGCCGCCGCCATCATCGACCTGCCCTACCTGGGCGGCTCCGCCGCCGTGCGGGAGACCGGTTTGCCGGTGTACGCCGTGTGCGAGTTCGATCAGACCGGGCCCTGAAAGTCCGGCGCACACGCAGTGCGGCACGCGGGTCAGCGCGCGTCCATGGGCCGGAAGGCGGCGCGGATGACCGGTTCCGTGGGCGTGCCGTTGGCCAGCAGCAGGGCGAGCCGCAGCCGCGCCTTGCGGGCCGGCAGGCCGCTCACGCCGATGGCGCCGGCGGATTCGAGCTCATGCAGCGAGCCCGCGAAAGCATAGGTCTGGTAGAGCGGGCCGTGCAAGGTCGAGGAGCAGACCAGCACCACCACGCCGGCCGCGATGGCGCGCTGCACGGCGGGCATCCAGTCCGGCGGCACATGGCCGCGCCCCAGAGCGTCGAGGACGATGCCCCGTGCCCCGGCCTGCACCGCCGCATCGAGCAATGCCGGGCGCGCGCCCAGGCTGACGGCGAGGATGTCGACCGCGGGCAGGGCGGCGCGCGGCGCGGGCAGGACCGGCAGGCGCAGCGGGCGCTGGTACAGCGTGAGCACGTCGTTATCGATGATGCCCAGGCAGCCCAGGCCGGGTGCGCCGAAGCCGTTGACCTGGAAGCTGCTGAGCTTGCGCACCGAGCCCGCCGCGAACAGCGTTTCATTGAAGGCGACCAGCACGCCCAGATCGCGCGCCGTGGGACTGGCGGCGGCCAGTATGGCGTTGCGCAGGTTGACAAAGGCGTCGGTGCCCAGTGCGTGCGGCACGCGCTGCGAGCCGGTGATCACGACGGGAATACCGCGCAACACCAGCGTGGCGTCGAGAAAGCAGGCCGTGTCTTCGAGCGTGTCCGTCCCGTGGGTGATGGCAATGCCGGCCACCGTACCCGCATCGATGAGCGCCTGGCACTGCGCGCGCAACGCGCATAAATCGTCCAGCGCGATCGCGTTGCTGGGTTTCTGGAACAGCGAGCAGACCTGCAGGTCGATATCCGGGGGCAGACTGATCTGTGCCGCCAGCGATTCGCCGCTCAGGGCGCCGGCGATGCTGCGCCCGCTGTCGGTAGCGCTGCTGGCGATGGTGCCGCCGGTTGTCAGAAGCATGACCGTGTTCAAGGCGATATCCCCATGGCTGATGGCTGGTCCCCATTATCCTTGCCTGACCGGTAGGATGCAATGCGCACGCTGCGCCGTGCCCGTAGCTTTGCGCATTGCCGGCGCCGGACCTGGCCGCTATGCTCGGGCCGGTTCTGTCCCTGTCCTGTCCCTGCTTCTTTCCTCTGGAGATACCCATGCGAGAACGTCTGGACTGCGCGGTCTTCGATCTCGGCAACCTGCCCGAGCGGGGTGTGCCCCCGGCGGGGCCGCATGCCAATGGCCGCCTGCACGTGCATCACATCCGTTCGGCGCGCGCCATCCAGGGCGACCCGCTCGCCCTGGCCGGGGCGCACATGGCCTTGCAGCGTTTCGATGCCTGTTTGCTGTGGGTGGATGCCGGCAACCTCGCCCACGTGCGCCAGCTGCTGGGCGCGGCCCGGCAGCACCTGCGCACGCCGCTCATCGGCTTGCTGGTCGCGCTCAAGGCGCCGGCCATCGACGATTTGTATCATCTCGGCATGGTAGACTTCCTGCGCGTTCCCTGTTGTCTCGAAGAGCTCAGGGTGCGTATCGAACGCGTGCTGGCCGGCGCGGCCGATGCCGGGCGGGTCTGTCCGGGTCCGGTGCATGCGGTGGCGGAAGCGGCCGCACGCTATCGTCCGGCCATCGAGAACGGTGGCGCTGCGCGGCCCTCGCTGGCGTCGTCCATGGCCGTGGCCGCCATGCAGTATGCGACCGCAGACGCCTCTTTTGCGGCGGCAAAGGGCGAGGTGGTGGCCCAGTTCGAACGCGCCTATCTGCACGCGTCACTGGTCAGGTCTTCGGGTAACATTACGCAGGCGGCGCGTGCCGCCAGCAAGCATCGGCGCGCTTTCTGGGCGCTCATACGCAAGCACGCGATCGACCCCGAACCGTATCGCGCGACGACCGCAGAAGCGGGCTATCGGCGGTCAGTGTCTTGAAACAAGGAATACTGTGGCTGATTCTTCTCTGAAAAACGATGTCCTGCTGCGCGCATTGCTGCGCCAGCCCGTGCCCTACACGCCCATCTGGCTCATGCGCCAGGCGGGACGCTACCTGCCCGAATACCAGAAGACGCGGGCGCAGGCGGGGTCGTTCCTCGCGCTGGCCCAGAATCCCGAGCTGGCCTGTGAGGTGACCTTGCAGCCGCTGCGCCGTTTTCCACTGGATGCGGCCATCCTGTTCTCGGACATTCTCACCATTCCCCATGCCATGGGCCTGGGGCTGGATTTCGTCGCCGGCGAAGGGCCGCGCTTCGCCACACCCTTGCGCACCGAGCGCGCGGTAGAGAACCTGGCCGTGCCCGACATGGCCGATCTGCGCTATGTCTTCGATGCGGTCGGCGTCATCCGGCGTGAGCTTGATGGGCAGGTGCCCCTGATCGGCTTTGCCGGCAGTCCCTGGACGCTGGCCTGCTACATGGTCGAAGGTCGCGGTACGCAGGATTATCGCCAGATCAAGACCATGCTGTATCGCCGCCCCGACCTGCTGCACCGCATTCTGGGGATCAACGCACAGGCCACCATTCACTATCTGAACGAGCAGGTCAAAGCGGGTGCCCAGGTGCTCATGATTTTCGACAGCTGGGGGGGCGTGCTGGCGCACCACCATTTCCCCGCGTTCTCGCTCGCCTATACGCAGCGGGTCGTGCAGGGTCTGCTGCGCGAGCACGAAGGCCGGCGCGTGCCCGTGATTGTATTCACCAAGGGCGGTGCGCCCTGGGTCGAGGGCATTGCAGCCTGTGGCGCGGACGCGGTGGGCCTGGACTGGACCGCGCGCCTGGCCGGCGTGCGCGAGCGCACGGGCGATCGCGTGGCCCTGCAGGGCAACCTCGATCCCATGGTGCTGTTCGGCGACGAGTCCGCCATTCGGCGCGAGGCGCGCCAGGTGCTGGACGATTTCGGCGTGCCTGGCTCGGGCGGCCACGTTTTCAACCTGGGCCACGGCATCTCGCAGTTCACCCCGATCGAGGCCGTGGAAATGCTGGTGGATGAGGTCCATCAGTACAGCCGCACGCTCAGGGGCTGAGGCGGCCTCGCCGGGTTGTACACAGTAAGGCCTCGAATGTGCACTTACAGGGCATTGCTCTGTGCGAATCTTGAATTGCATTCTAATTGTCTGAATTTGAACGACTGTTATCTGTTTTACCGGCTTTCCTAGGGTTTTCCACCATATGCCCTGGAGAAAGCCCCGCAGTTTGTTCGTTCGCTTGTCCCCAAAGTTATCCACAACCTGCGTTGGCATTTTATTCTTGCCTTTCAATCATGCGGCTTTCCCGGCTCATTCCAGAAACGGCTTTAATTTCCCATGGCTGACTCCGCGCCATCGTGCGACGGGCCATGGGTGCGCGTGGCGCTCGACATTCCCTTGCGCGCCGAATTCGATTACGCCGCGCCGCGCCTCTTGCCCGATGGCACGCGCGTCATCGTGCCGCTGGGGCGCCGCAAGCTGGTTGGCGTGGTGATTGCGCGGCCGGCGCAGCCGGCGGTCGCACCGCAGCTCATCAGGCCCGTCGACCAGGTGCTCGACGATGTGCCACCCCTGCCGCCGGACTGGTTGCGCCTGACGGCGTTTGCCGCGCGCTATTATCAACGCCCTGTGGGCGAGGTCATGCTGCCGGCGCTGCCGTCGTTGCTGCGCAAGGTGGCGTCCTACCAGGGCAAGCGGGCCGGTGACGGTCCCGTGGCGCGGCTGCGTGCGCGCGGGCTGGGGCTGGCACCGCCTACGGCGCTGACGCCGTCTCCGGAACTGAATGCGGAGCAGGCGGCCGCGGTGGCGGCGGTGGCGCTCGATCAGGGCCATCAGACGCTGGTGCTGCATGGCGTGACCGGCAGCGGCAAGACGGAAGTGTATCTGCGCCTGGCCCAGGCCGTGCTGGCGCGCGGCGCACAGGTGCTGTTCCTGGTGCCGGAAATCAACCTGACGCCGCAGCTGTCGCAGGCCGTGCATGGCCGTTTGCGCAAGCCCGAAGGTCACGTACGCCTGGCCGTGCTGCACAGCGGCCTGTCGGAGTCCGAACGCTTGCGCGCCTGGCTGCAGGCGCACGATGGCGAGGCCGACGTGCTGCTGGGCACGCGCATGGCGATCCTGACACCGCTGCCGCGCCTGGGCCTGATCATCGTCGACGAGGAGCATGATACGTCTTACAAGCAGCAGGACGGCCTGCGTTATTCGGCGCGCGATCTGGCGGTCTGGCGCGGCCATGATCTGGGGCTGCCGGTCATCCTGGGTTCAGCAACGCCATCGCTGGAAAGCTGGCACCATGCCCAGAGCGGGCGCTATGCGCGCGCGTCGCTGCGGCGCCGCGCACGCGAGGTCGGCCTGCCGACGGTCGAGCTGATCGTGACGCGGCGCCAGCGCCTGGAGCAGGGCTTCGCGCCTCAATTGCTGCAGGCGCTGGAGGACTGCCTGGCGGCGGATCGCCAGGCGCTCGTGTTCCTGAACCGGCGCGGCTACGCTCCCGTGCTGCATTGCCGTTCCTGCGGCTGGGTATCGCGCTGCAGCGCCTGCAGTGCGCATACGGTGCTGCACCGCAGCCGCGAAACCCGGGATGTTCACAGCCGGCATTTCCTGCAGTGCCACCATTGCGGCGCGCGCAGGCCGGTGCCGCGCTTTTGCCCGGATTGCGGCGATCCGGATCTGCAGCCGCTCGGGCGCGGCACGCAGCGCCTCGAAGAAACGCTGGCGCAGCAGTTTCCCTCGGCGCGCATTGCGCGCATCGATGCGGATTCCACGCGCCTGAAAGGCAGTGCGGAGCAGCTGTTCGCCCGTATTCACGCGGGTGAATTCAATCTGCTCATCGGGACACAAATGGTGGCCAAGGGCCATGATTTTGCCCGCCTCGGATTGGTAGGGGTGCTGAACGCCGACGCGGCCCTGTTTGCCCAGGATTTTCGTGCGCCAGAACGTCTGTTCTCCCAGCTCATGCAGGTCAGTGGCCGGGCCGGACGCCACGAGGAAGGCGGGCGCGTGCTGATCCAGACCGATTATCCGGAGCAGGCCGTGTACCAGCATCTGCTGGCCCAGGATTATGCCGGCTTCGCGCGGCAGGCGCTGGCGGAGCGGGAAGCCGTGGGCCTGCCGCCGTTCGCCTGGCAAGCCCTGCTGATGGCGCAGGCCGACACGCTGGCGCAGGCCATGCAGTTCCTGCAGCAGGCGCGCACGCTGGCGCAACAGGCCTGCCCCGCAAACGACCAGGTCACCCTGTATGACCCGGTTCCCCTGCGCGTGGTGCGCGTCGCCCACGTCGAGCGCGCGCAATTGCTGGTCGAATCGGCCCGGCGCGGCGCCTTGCAGGCTTTTCTGTCCGTCTGGGGCGTGGCGGTCGAAGCCCTGGCGCGGCGCGAACGCGTGCACCACGTGATCGAAGTCGACCCTCTGGAGATCTGAGCACTCATGCATCGCGATCCTGTCAACAGAGAGACGGCCGGCGACGGCCTCAATGCCGCGCAGCGCCAAGCCGTACTCTATTTGGATGGCCCCTGTCTGGTACTGGCCGGCGCCGGCAGCGGCAAGACGCGCGTCATCACGCGCAAGATCATTTATTTGTTGCGTGACTGCGGCTTCGAGGCGCGCCACGTGGTGGCACTGACCTTCACCAACAAGGCGGCGCGCGAGATGCTGCTGCGCGCCACGCAAGGTCTGGGCGGTGCCCGGGCGCGCGGCCTGACCATCAGCACGTTTCATTCGCTGGGCCTGCGCCTGTTGCGCGCCGAGGCGCCGCAGGCCGGCCTCAAGCCGACGTTTTCCGTGCTCGATGCCACGGATACACAGGGCATCGTCCAGGAGCTGACCGCCACGACGGACCGGCAATGGCTGCGCCGTGTGCAGCAGCTGATTTCGCTGTGGAAGAACGCCTTGGTGGGGCCTGCTGAGGCGCTGGCGCAGGCGGGCGAGGCCAGCCTGGTGGAAGCGGCGCAGATCTACGCCCGTTACGCCGAGACGCTGCGCGCCTACCAGGCGGTTGATTTCGACGACCTGATCGGTATTCCGACGCAGTTGCTGGAAACGCAGCCCGAGGTCTGCGCCCGCTGGCAGGAGCGCATCCACTACCTGTTGATCGATGAATACCAGGACACCAATCAATGCCAGTATCGCCTGTTGCGTGCCCTGGCCGGGCCACAGGCGCGTTTCACGGCCGTGGGCGACGAAGACCAGGCCATTTATGCCTGGCGCGGCGCCACGGTCGACAACCTGACCCGGCTGACGCAGGATTATCCCACGCTCAAGCTCATCAAGCTGGAGCAGAACTATCGTTCGGTACAGCGCATTCTGACGGCGGCCAACCGGGTCATCGGCCACAATACGCAGGTCTTCGGCAAGACCCTGTGGTCGGCCCTGGGGCAGGGCGAGGCGATCATGGTGACGGCGATGGACAATGACAGGATAGAGGCGGAGTCGATCGCCGCCCAGCTTTCGGCCGAGCGGTTTGACCGGCGCGCCGAGTGGCGTGATTTTGCCGTGCTGTATCGGGGCAATCACCAGGCTCGCATACTGGAACAGGCCTTGCGCAACCTGCATGTGCCCTACACTGTCTCCGGAGGGCAAAGTTTTTTCGACAAGGCGGAAGTGCGCGACATACTGGCGTGGCTGCGGCTTATCGCCAATCCCGAGGACGATCCGGCCTTCATCCGGGCCGTCACGGCGCCGCGGCGCGGCGTGGGGCAGGCCAGCCTGCAGATCCTGGGCCAGCTGGCGGCCCAGCATGGCTGTTCGCTGTTCCAGGCCATCGCTCTTGCGCCGGAACAGGCCGGGCTGGCGTCACGACAGCAGCGCGTGCTGACGGATTTTGCCGACTTTTTTACCGACATGCGCCGGCGCACGGGCGAATCGCCGGTGCGGCTGCTCGATGAGATCGTGAAAAAAATGGCCTATGAGGCCTGGTTGTACGAAACCCTGGACGAGGCGCCGGCGCAGCGGCGCTGGGAAAACGTACTGGAGTTGCTGGCCTGGCTCAAGCGCAAGGCCGCCGAGGATGGCATGGATATGCTGGCGCTGGTACAGCACGTCGCCCTGGTGGGTATGCTGGAGCGCAACGAAGATGACAACCCCGATGCGGTGCGCCTGTCCACCTTGCATGCGGCCAAGGGGCTGGAGTTCCCTCATGTGTTCCTCATGGGCGTGGAGGAAGGCTTGCTGCCGCACAAAGGTCACGAGGATGCGGCGCCGGATGCGGCGCTGGCCTCGGAATTGCGTATTCAGGAAGAACGCCGGCTGATGTACGTGGGTATCACCCGCGCGCAACGCAGCTTGCGTTTGAGCTGGTGCCGCAAGCGCCGGCGCGCGCGCGAGGAAGTCGCCTGCGAGCCGTCGCGCTTCATCCGGGAAATGGGCCTGCTGCCCGAAGCCGATGGGGGTAGCGTCGATGATGCGCCGGGCATGACGCCCAGGGCGCGGCTGGACAGGCTCAAATCCCTGCTGGCAAGATCACCAGTATGAGCGGGTGTATTTTTCGCTTTGTGCGCGTGCGCGGTTGAGCTCTTCCGAGGCTTCGATCATGAATTCACCGAAGGCGCCCAGGCTACGACGCACGGCGTGCCAGCTTTGGCGCAGCACGCGGGACAGGGACACCGTGTCGCGGGAAGATTGCGGACGATGCAGCAGGCTGCTTTCCATAGTGTCGTTCAGGCGACTGGATTGTGCGAGGGTGAAGTGTGACATGATCTTGGCCGGTAAAAATGAATGTGGGCAGCAGTAAAATCACTGGAACCATTAGATTATAGGGTTAACCCTAGGGTAGAGTCAAGGGTTAACCCTAGGGTTTGTGCCGGCCCGTCGGGCCGGCGTGCTTCATAGGGGAAACATCATGATTGATATTGCAAGCGTGGGGCTGGTCGGTGCCGGTGCCATGGGGCGCGGGATCGCGCAGATTGCCGCCCAAGCGGGGCTGGACGTGCGTCTGTACGACCAGAACGCGGCCGCCGTGGCGGATGCCCTTGCCAGTCTGGAGCGGATCTGGGCGCGACAGGTGGAAAAACAGCGCATGACGGCGGCGCAGGCGCAGGCCGCGCGCGCGCGCATCGTTGCGGTGACGGACCTGGCGGATTTCGCCGGCGTCCAGCTGGTGATCGAGGCGATCGTGGAGCGCCTGGACGTAAAGCAGGACTTGTTCAGGACGCTGGAAGGCATCGTGGGCGCGGACTGTATCCTGGCCAGCAATACGTCTTCCCTGCCGATCACCGGCATTGCCCGCGCCTGCGAACGGCCGCAGCGGGTGGCGGGTTTTCATTTTTTCAACCCCGTGCCCCTGATGAAAGTCGTCGAAGTCATCGACGGCCTGCGCTCGGACCCGGCAGCGGGCGACGCGCTGATGGCGCTGGCGCAACGCATGGGCCACAAAGCGGTGCGCGTGCGCGACATGCCGGGTTTTCTGGTCAATCACGCCGGACGCGGCATGAACATCGAAGGCTTGAAGCTGGCGCAGGAATGCGTGGCGTCTTTTGCGCAGATCGACGCCATCATGCGCGAGCAGGCGGGCTTTCGCATGGGGCCGTTCGAGCTCATGGACCTGACCGGCCTGGACGTCTCCCATCCCGTGATGGAATCCATTTACCACCAGTTTTATGAAGAGGCGCGCTTTCGCCCTTCGCCCATCACCGCTGTGCGGGTCCAGGGCAATCTGCTCGGCCGCAAGACGGGTGCGGGCTTTTATGAATATGTCGAGGGGCGCAAGCAGCTGCCCGCCGAGCCGGCGGTGCCCGCGCAGCGTCCGGCGCTGCAGGTCTGGCTGGCCCCCTGGCATGCGGGCGGTCAGGCGCGGGCTGCGGCCCTGCTGGCGGCGCTGGGTGCCAAGGTATCGGAGGCGGCCACGCCGCCGGCAGATGCCTTGATCGTGCTGACGCCCTATGGCGAAGATGTTTCGAGCCTGGTGGCGCGCCATGCGCTGGATGCGGCGCGCACCGTAGGTCTGGATACCTTGTTCGGGCTGGAGCAGGGGCGGCGCCGCGTGCTGATGGTCTCGCCGGCGACGCACGCCGCGTGGCGCGATGCCGCGCATGCCTTGCTGGCGTCGGACGGCTCGCCGGTCAGCGTGATTGCCGATTCTTCAGGCTTCGTGGCGCAGCGCATGGTGGCCAGCATCGTGAACGTGGCCTGCGACATTGCCCAGCAGGGGATTGCATCCCCCGCGGACATCGACGCCGCCGTGTCGCTGGGGCTGGGTTATCCGCGCGGGCCGCTGAGCCTGGGTGATGCGCTCGGGGCCCGCAACATTCTGGAAACCCTGGAGGCCATGCAGGCGCAGACGGGCGACATGCGTTACCGCCCCAGCCCCTGGCTGCGCCGCCGCGCCCAGCTCGGCCTCTCGTTGACGGCTGCGGCCTAGTCCAGCTTGCTCAGGATGAACTGCAGGGCGGCTTTCATTTCGTCATCACTGGCCTGGGAGCCGCCCCGCGGCGGCATGGCGCCCACGCCCTTGATGGCGTTGGCCAGCATGGTATCGAAGCCGGTTTCCTGGTAGCTGGCCCAGCCAGCCTTGTCACCCAGTTTCGGGGCCCCGGCCACGCCGCTGGTGTGGCAGGCGAAGCACACGCTGTTGTAGAGTTTTTCACCTGCAGGGTCGATGGCGGCCGTTTCGGTGGCGGCGGCGGGCTGCGCCTCGGGCTCTGCGGCGTTGTCAGCGGCCGCTGTATCTTGTGCTGGCGCGTCGGCCGGCGCTTCGCCATCGGCCTGCGGTTCGTCGAACGAGGCACCGGCGGCATTGGCCATGTGCGTGACCGCACGGGCGACTTCGAGATCCGACAGCGCGGCATTGCCACCCCGCGGCGGCATGGCGCCCTTGCCTTCCAGGGCGATCTTGAGCATGGTGTCGAAGCCCGAATCGATCAGAGGGGCCCAGGCCGCCTTGTCGCCCATGGTGGGCGCGCCGGCCACGCCACTGCCGTGACAGGCGGCACAGGTGGATTCGTAGACTTGCTGACCCGTCTTGCTTTCGACCGGGGCATCGGCATCGACCAGCTTGAACCCGGCCACCGGCTGGATGCGCTGTGCGATGGCATCCGGCGTTTGCGCTTCCTGCTCTCCGCCCAGGGTGAACGACACCGACGCCAGCTTGACCAGCGAGACGATGATGAAGATGGGGATGATGAATGCCAGGATGACGGTGATGATGAGCTGTCGCGGCGTTTTTATCAGGCCTTCAGATTCACCGGGCTGTTGTTCGACATGTTCTACCGTTTTCTGCATAATGGAATCCTGCGAAAGCCTGGACGGACACGGCCAGTAGGGTTTGCCAGTAAAGTTTAACTGTAAATCAGAACGTACGGGCGCATCCGGGGCTGCATGTATGCTGCGCCTCTGGAGGCTGATTATAACCGCGCTGCTCCGGGGCTGCATGGCCGCCCTGTTTTGGTGCGCAACCATGGCAGGCACACCGGTTTGAAAACGGCGCCAGGAAAACGGCTACAATAGCTGGCTTGGCGCCCGTAGTTCAATGGATAGAATGAGAGTCTCCGAAGCTCTTGATCCAGGTTCGATTCCTGGCGGGCGCGCCACCCTTTGCTTCAGCTGCGCGGCCGGCTGCCTTCGCGCTCCAGCAGTGCCTGCTTGCGCGGCTTGCCCCACCGGTATCCTGAAAGACTGCCATCGCTGCGCACGGCGCGGTGGCAGGGCACAACCACGGCCAGGTGGTTCGCACCGCAGGCGCTGGCCACGGCGCGCACGGCGGCAGGGCGGCCGACGCGCTCGGCCAGCTCGGTATAGCTGCAGGTTTTTCCCGCCGGAATTTCGCACAGGGCTTTCCAGACATCTTGCTGGAAGGCCGTGCCGGCAATGTCCAGGGCCAGCGTGCCTTGGGCGGGGCGGTGGCAGCTCAGCGCGATGATCTGTTCCAGCGTGGCCTGCTGGCCGTCGGGGTCGTGCACCAGGGTGTTGCCCGGAAAGGCCTGCGCCAGGCGCCACGCCAGCAGGTCGGCGTCGTCACCCAGGAAAACGGCGCACAGGCCGTGCGCGGTGCTGGCGACCATGACCAGGCCGTCCGGGCTGTTGCCGGTGGCGTAGTGCAGCGTGTCGCGGATGCGGCTGCCGGGCGTGCGGAAATGAATGGAGACCGGCAGGGGAAAAGCGGAAGGGGCGTGCGTCGACATCATGTGCTCCAGAACGGATCTACGAGAAAATGAGGCTCGTGTCTTCAGGTCGGCCTTTTCAGGCTGGCCGACTGGCCCGGGAACGGTTGAACATCACCAGTGCGCTGGTGAAACCCAGCGATGCCGTCAGCGCCAGCGTGAACGCGCCATAAGCCGGCAGGCCGCGCAGGGCGAGCGAGAGGCTGGTGCAGAATACCGCCAGGCTTGCCGTACCCAGCAGGGTCGAGGTCAGCGTGGAAATAACGATATCACGTCCGAACTGGCGCTGGATGGTTACTGCGATGACGGTGTAGCCGATGGGGTAGGCCATGAACAGGCCCGACCATTCGGTGCCGAGCTGGCTGGCCGCCGCCGTGACGCTGGCGACCAGCAGCCCGGCCAGTGCACCGCGCAGCAATAGCAGCGTCAGACTTTCCCCTTGCCGGACTTTGAGGGCGGGGCGCTGGAACCGGCGTGCCAGCCGGCGCGCCAGACCGGTACAGGCCACGAACAGGAGGAAGCCCATCACCGGCATGGGGGGCAGCATGCGCATCACGCCGATGCAGGCAAACCAGGCCAGCGTGGCGGCAAGCACCGACCGCAGGGCGGATGCGCGGCTGGCCGTGGCGATGTACGCGAGGGTGAAGATCTGCGTGGCGCACAGGGAAAACACGGCGTAGGCGGCGGCTTCGGAGGCGAAGGTCGTGCTGGCGCGCCCGAGCAGGAAAAAGAAACCGGGCCCCAGGACGATGGGCAGCCCCGCCAGCGCGCCGCCGATGAGGGGGCCGAACCAGCCGACGGCCAGCGCCACGAGAATGACGACCAGACCGGTGCTGATCATGCGGAAAAGGAGTTCCGGTACCGGTGTGGCGGCGAGCAGGGTTTCAAGCATGGTGGGTGAAGCAGCAGGGCGGGCGAAAGCCCTGCTACTGTAGCATGACGGCTTTGGTGCAAAGGCATGAGAGGCCTTACACTGTGCCGAGTCCGGCCAACCGAACGGTCCACGAGCCCAATGCGATGACGCCTCCCATTCTTCCTGCCTACACGATTGCCCGATGGCTGATCTTCTTCATCGCCCTGGCCGGCGTGTATTTCCTGCGCGGCTTCCTGGTGCCGGTGCTCGCGGCGCTGATCATCGGGCTGGCGAGCTGGCCGCTGTACCGGCAGCTGGTCGAGCGCTGCTACGGCAACCGCAACGTCGCCGCGACGCTGGCCCTGCTCATCGTACTGGTGGTGCTGATCGTGCCGCTGACCATCGCGCTGAACTTCACGATCCAGGAGGCCAGCAGCTTCATCCGCTGGGCGCTGCTGGCCAACCGCGACGGGGTTGAAGTGCCGCCGTGGATTCGCGAGATGCCGTTCGTGGGTGACCGCCTGTCCGAGTACTGGAGCGCGCACCTGGGCGAGCCACAGGCGCTGGGCACATTGGTGCAGCTGGTGAGCGGCGAGCATCTGGGCAATATCTATCGGATGGTGTTGTCCGCCACGGGCAACCTGTTCCATCTTTTTCTGACCGTGCTGTTCATGCTGATCACGCTGTTCTTCGTCTACAAGGATGGGCATGTCCTGCTTGCGCAGCTGGATGTGGTGGGCGAGCGCGTCCTGCCGGAGCGCTGGCAGCGTTTCTCGCGCGTGGTGCCGGCCACGGTCAACTCTACCGTCACGGGGATGGGCCTGATCGCGCTGGGCGAAGGCATCGTGCTGGGCATCGCCTACTGGATTGCCGGCGTGCCCTCGCCCGCCCTCATCGGCGCGGTGACGGGCTTCATGGCCCTGATTCCTGGCGGCGCCCCGCTGTCGGTCAGCATCGTGTCGCTCTATCTGATCGGCTCCGGCCACCCGGGCGCCGGCCTGGGCCTGTTCGCCTGGGGGGCGGTGGAGCTGTTCATCGTCGACAAGACGATACGCCCGCGCCTGGTGGGTGGCCCGGTGCGCCTGCCTTTCCTGCCCACGTTTTTTGGTCTGGTGGGCGGGGTTCAGACCATGGGCCTGGTGGGCCTGTTCATCGGGCCGGTACTGATGGCGCTGCTCGTGGCCATCTGGCGCGAGTGGCTGTACGTACACCCTGACACCGCCTGATACGACGGCGACGGGCAGACGCGGACGTCAGCCGGGTTGCTGGTCCAGCGGCGCCAGCGCCTGGTGAAAGCGCGCGACGTAATCATCGAAGCTTTCCGTGTCGCTGTCTTCAAGCGCCTGCTGGGCGCGACAGGAGGCCGCCGCCTCTTCGTCGAAGGCCTGCCGCACGGGCGCCGCCAGAGGTGTGGCGAGCAGCTGCTCGCGGTGCGCCCGGCTTTGCGCCAGCGTGTACGCGTGCAGCGAGACGCCTTCGTCCCGCAGCGCCGCCAGCAGGCGCGCGGAAGGCGTCAGGCTGACGTCGTCGACCTTGCGCTCCTGCGCGCGCAGCGCGGCGCAATGGGCCTGCGTGCCCTGTGCCTTGTCGAGCAGGGCGGCGTAGGCTTGCATGCGCTCAAGGGTATCTTCGGCCCAGCCGCGCAGGCTGATTTCCTCGTCCTCGCGCTTGAGCCGCAGGCTGGGCCGCCGGCCCTGGCTGGCGACGCGGCTGAAATTCTCGCGGCTGTCGCGGCAATCGCCGCCATCGGGAAAGTCGGGGCTGTCTTCCATGGCACAGAACAGCAGGAAGGCATCCAGGAAGCGGCAGGTGTGCGCGTCGATGCCGGTGGCCACGAAGGGGTCGATATCGAGACAGCGCACTTCGACGTATTCGATGCCGCGCGCCGCCAGCGCCGTGGCGGGCCGCTCGCAGCGCCCCGTGACCCGCTTGGGACGGATGCTGGAATAGTATTCGTTTTCGATCTGCAGGATGTTGGTGTTGAGCTGGATCCACTGACCGTCGCGATGGGTGCCGATGGCCTGGTAATCGGGCCAGGGCGTGGTGACGGCCTTGTGGATGCGTGCCAGGAAAGTGTCTAGATCGTTGTAGCACAGCTGCAGCTCGGACTGCGCCTTGTTGTGATAGCCGATATCGCTCATGCGCAGGCTGGTGGCATGGGGCAGGTAAAGGGTGTCGGCATCCAGCGTCAGCAAGGGCTCGGGCGGCGTGTCGAAGAAATCGCGGCTGACGGCGGGCGAGGCGCCGAAGAGGTACATGAGCAGCCAGGAGTGGCGCATGAAATTGCGGATCAGCGCCATATAGCCGCGCGAGCGCTGTTCCTGCTGATCGTCCCCGGTGACGCCGACCACGGTCCAGAAGGCATCGGGGACGGAAAAGTTGTAGTGGATGCCGGCGATGCATTGCATGGCCTTGCCATAGCGTTCCGCCAGGCCCAGGCGATAGACATGCTTGAGCAGGGCGCTGTTGGAGCGGCCGTACCAGGCGACGGGGATGTCTGCGTGGGCCGGCAGGCGCGACGGCATGGACTGGTTCCAGATCAGTTCATCGCCCAGTTGCGCACTCACGAAACGGTGAATGTCTTCCAGCTCGTGCATGACCGCATCGACGCCGGTATGCGTGCGGGTGACCAGTTCGAGCAAGGCTTCGGAATAGTCGGTCGTGATGCGGGAATGGGTCAGGGCGCAGCCCAGGGCCGGGGGATGGCCGGCCATGGAAAGCCGGCCGTTTTCCAGCCCGACGCGCAGGCCTTCCTTTTCGATGCCGCGACGGATTTCCGAGAAAATCGCAGGATCGCGGGCCAGCCTGTCCAGGCGCGTTGCGGAAGAAGTCATTGGCGTGCTTGTTGATGTCGGATCATTGCCATTCTAACCGAGGCTGCCCGCAGGCCCGCCGCCTGCGGCAAAATCGCGGGCCGCCACGGCGCACGGGCGTGTGCCCGGCGTAGTGGCGCGCGGCCGCATGCACTGGCGTGCGCACCGCAGGCGGGACGCAGTGCGCCGCCGCCTCGTTCACCTGCGTCACAGGCGTGCGCGGGGCCATGCAGTAGCGCGGCAGCCTGGGCAGCAGGCGATACAGCTTGATCATCAGACCCATCTGGATGGCGAGCGCGATGGCCGTGCGGCGATTGTGAACCTCGAGCTTGCGGCAGGCATTGTAAATATGATAATCAACCGTGCGTTTGCTGATGCGCAGGATGAAGCCGGTTTCGGCGCTGGTTTTGCCGGCGGCGGCCCAGGTCAGACAGGCCAGCTCGCGATGGGTGAGATGGGTCACGCGGGTCTCCCGTTTTTGATTCGTATTTTTCAATGTTTTCGAGCGTGATTATGCCAAATGTATCCATAAATATCCAATTGGCACATGGTGTCGCTGTCACAGGGCTGAAATTGTCCGGGCCGGCGGCGGGTCGTGGATGTTAAGATGACCGCTTTGGTATTGCGCGCCGATTTGCCTGATCCGCTTGCGGGCGCCTCATAAGTCCAGCTAAAGAGGTCCTTCCATGGTCTCGTCTCCCACTGCTGCTTCCACGCCCGCCCCGGCGACGGGCACTGAACTTCCCCCCGGCTCGGTCGGCGTCGTGCGCCCGCAGTTCATCGCCTTCGATGCGCCGCTGCCGCTGGCCAGCGGCCAGGTTCTGCCCAGCTACGAACTGGCGGTCGAAACCTACGGCAGCCTGAATGCGCAGCGCAACAATGCGGTGCTGGTTTGCCACGCGCTGAATGCATCGCACCATGTGGCCGGCATCGCGGCGGATGATCCGGGTGACATCGGCTGGTGGGACAACATGGTCGGCCCGGGAAAGGCGCTGGATACCGACCGTTTCTTCGTCATCGGTGTGAACAACATCGGGTCCTGCTTCGGCTCCACGGGACCATTGAGCATCAATCCGGCGACCGGCACGCCCTGGGGGGCGGATTTTCCCATACTGACGGTGGAAGACTGGGTGCAGGCGCAGGTGCGCCTGGCGGATCATTTCGGCATCGCGCGGTTCGCCGCCGTCATGGGCGGTTCGCTGGGCGGCATGCAGGCGCTGGGATGGGCCATTACCTGCCCGGACCGTGTGGCGCACTGCGTCGTCATCGCCAGCACGCCCCGGTTGTCGGCGCAAAACATTGGCTTCAACGAGGTGGCGCGGCGCGCCATTATCACCGATCCCGACTTTCATGGTGGCAACTATCAGGCCCACGGCACGGTGCCGCGCAGCGGCCTGTCGGTGGCGCGTATGCTCGGCCATATCACCTACCTGTCCGACGATGACATGGCGCGCAAGTTCGGCCGCACGCAGCGCGCACCGGGCGCAAATGGGGATTTCCACTACGGCTACGACGTGGAGTTCGAAGTGGAATCCTATTTGCGCTACCAGGGCGAGAAATTCTCCCGCTACTTTGATGCCAACACCTATTTGCTGCTGACGCGCGCGCTGGACTATTTCGATCCATCGCGTCATTGCGGCGGCGATCTGGCGCAGGCGCTGCGGCACGTCAGCGCCAGCTTCCTGCTCGTGTCCTTCACGACGGACTGGCGCTTTCCGCCCAGCCGCTCGCGCGAGATCGTGCGTGCCTTGCTGCGTAACGAGCGGCCCGTGACGTATGCGGAAATCGATGCGCCGCACGGCCACGATGCCTTCCTGCTCGACGACGCCCGCTATCATGCGGTGGTGCAGGGTTACTACGATCGCGTCGCGCACGAGCTGGGGCTGGCACCGCGCAGCCGCACGACGGGGGTGCTGGCATGAATTCGTCGGCCACACTGGAAACGGATCGTCCCGATCTGGGCAAGATCGCAAGCTGGATCGCGCCGGGCAGCCGCGTGCTCGATCTGGGCTGCGGCGATGGCCGCCTGCTGGCCTGGCTGCGTGACCAGCACCAGGTGTCCGGCGCCGGGGTAGAGCGCGACGAGCAGTCGGTCATCGCCAGCGTGCGGCGCGGCGTGTGCGTGATCCAGCAAGATCTCGAGCAGGGGCTGGCGCTGTTCGATGACCAGCAGTTCGATACCGTGGTGCTGTCGCGCACGCTGCAGGCCATGCACAACACCGAATACATCCTGCGCGAAATGGCCAGGGTGGGCCGTTCGGGCATCGTGTCCTTTCCCAATTTCGGGCACTGGACGCACGGCTTTTCGATTCTGGCCGGCCGCATGCCGGTCACCAACGAAATGCCTTACCAGTGGTATGACACGCCCAATATCCACCTGTGTACGTTGGGGGATTTCGAGCGCCTCGCGCGTCAGCTGGGCTTGCGCATCACGCATGTGGCCACGTTCACGGGCCATCGGGAGGTGCGCGTGCTGCGCGGCTGGCGCGCCAGCCTGGCCGTGTACCGTTTCGCCTCGTCGCACGTGACGGCGGATCGCCAGTGAGCGGCGGCGGGCTCCTGCGCGTTTACGCAAGTCCGCGGGTATTCCCCTTGCTGGTGCTGGGCTTTGCCAGCGGCTTGCCGCTCGCCCTGACGGGCGGCACTCTGCAGGCCTGGGCAACGCTGGACGGGGTGTCGCTGCAAAGTATCGGTTTCCTCACGCTCATCGGTTCGGCATATACCTTGAAGTTCCTCTGGGCGCCTCTGGTGGACCGCTATGCGCCGCCCTGGCTGGGCCGGCGCCGCAGCTGGATGCTGGTCACGCAGCTGCTGCTCGCGGCCAGTATCGCCGCCATGGGGCTGTATTCGCCCGCCACTCACCTGGGGGCGCTGGCGGTGCTGGCCGTGCTGGTGGCCTTTCTTTCCGCAACCCAGGACATCGCTTTCGACGCCTACGGCACGGATGTGCTGCACGCTAGTGAACGCGCGGCGGGCGCCGCGCTCAAGGTGCTGGGCTACCGTCTGGCCATGATCGTTTCCGGCGGGCTGGCCCTGATTCTTGCGGATCAGTGGCTGGGCTGGCACAACACCTATTACTTGATGGGGGCCTTCATGGCGCTGTGCGCGCTGGCGACGGTCCTGGCGCCCGAGCCGGAAACGCCTGTGGCGCCGCCGCCTTCCCTGCGCGATGCGGTGCTGGCGCCGCTGCGCGAGTTCTTTTCCCGGCGCGGCGCGCTGAGCGTGCTGCTGCTCATCGTCTTCTACAAGCTGGGGGATGCCTTTGCGGGCGCGCTCTCGACCACGTTTCTGCTGCGCGGCGCGGGCTTCACCGGCACCGAAGTGGGCGCGGTGAACAAGGTGTTCGGCCTTGCCGCCACTCTGGTGGGCGCCCTGGCGGGCGGCGGCATCATGGCGCGCCTGGGGCTGTATCGCGCGCTGATGGCTTTCGGCCTGCTGCAGGCGGTGTCCAATTTCGGCTACTGGGTGCTGGCCGTCACGCCGCCGCACCTGTATGTCATGGGCGTGGTCGTGGGTGTGGAGAACCTGTGCGGCGGACTGGGCACGGCCGCCTTCGTGGCCTTGCTGATGGCTTTGTGCCGCCAGGAGTTCTCCGCGACGCAGTTCGCCCTGCTGTCGGCGCTCTCGGCCGTCGGACGCACCTATCTCGCGGGGCCGCTGACGCCACCATTGGTGGCCGCTTTTGGCTGGGCCGGGTTTTTTCTGCTGACCGTGCTCATCGCGCTGCCCGGTCTGGGGCTGCTGTGGCTGCGGCGCAGGGAAATCCAGGCGCTGGACCAGCCCTGAGCCGCGTGCTCAGGCGTTTTGCGCGTCCAGAGACCAGGCGTATTCGATGGTGAGCGGCGCGTGGTCGCTGAAGCGCGTCGCCTTGTAGATGCGTGCGGCGTGCGCCGTGCGCGCCAGGGCGGGCGTGGCGATCTGGTAGTCCAGGCGCCACCCCACATTGTTGGCCCAGGCCTGGCCGCGGTTGCTCCACCAGGTGTAGGACTCGCCTTCCAGGTCGGGATGCAGGTGGCGATAGACGTCCACCCAGCCCTGCTGCTCGAAGATGCGGCTGAGCCATTCGCGCTCTTCGGGCAGGAAGCCGCTGTTCTTGCGGTTGCTGCGCCAGTTCTTCAGGTCGATTTCCTTGTGGGCGATGTTCCAGTCACCGCAGAGGATGACCTGACGGCCACTGGCGGCCAGAGTCTGCAGGTGATCGTAGAAGTGGTCCATGAATTCGAACTTCACGGCCTGGCGATGGTCGCCGCTGGAACCCGATGGCAGGTAGACGGAGATCACGGACAGGCCGGGATAGACCAGCTCCAGGTAGCGGCCTTCACTGTCGATATCGGCGATGCCCAGGCCCACGATGACATCGTCGGGCGTGTGCCGGGTGTAGATGCCTACGCCGCTATAGCCTTTTTTGTCGGCGTAGTGGAAGTAACCGTGCAGGCCTTGCGGGTTTTGCATGTCCGGGTTCAGGTCGGCCGCCTGGGCCTTGAGTTCCTGCATGCAGACGAAATCGGCATCCTCTTGTGCCAGCCAGTCAAGAAAACCCTTGTTGGTGGCGGAGCGGATGCCGTTGAGATTGGCGGTGATGATGCTCAGCATGCGCCTAGCGTACTACAATTGCGCCCATTGCGTTTCTGCCCTTCGTTCACGATCACGCCATGCATTCTTCCCAACGTACCGATTTCGTGCGGTTTGCCCTGCGGCAAGGCGTTTTGCGCTTTGGCGAGTTCAAGGTCAAGTCGGGCCGCATCAGCCCGTATTTCTTCAACGCCGGCCTGTTCAACTCGGGCGCGTCGCTGGCGCAGCTGGGGCAGTTCTATGCCCGGCGCCTGAGCGATGCGGGCTTGGCGTTCGACATGCTTTACGGGCCGGCCTACAAGGGCATCCCGCTGGCGGCGGCGACGGCCATCGCGCTGGCGTCGCAGGTCGGGGGCCAGGCGCGCGACGTACCTTATGCGTTCAATCGCAAGGAAGCCAAACCGCATGGCGAAGGCGGCAACCTGGTCGGTGCGCCGCTGCAGGGGCGCGTGGTGATCGTCGATGACGTCATCACGGCCGGCACCTCGGTGGGCGAATCCGTGGCCGTCATACGCGATGCCGGGGCCCAGCCTGCGGCGGTCCTGATCGCCATGGATCGCATGGAGCGCGCCGGTCCGGACCATGCGCTGTCCACGCATTCCGCCGTACAGGACGTGGAGCAGCGCCATGGCATCCCGGTGCTCAGCATCGCGTCCCTGGCCGACATCATGGCCTTGCTGGACCAGGATGCGGCGCTGGTAGCGCACCGCCCGGCCGTAGCGGCGTACCGGGCCCGTTACGGCGTCTGATCCGCGGCGCGTCAGCCGTCCAGGCGTTCGCGCAGCAGGTCGGTGACCTGCTGCGGATTGGCCTTGCCTTTGGCCGCGCGCATGACCTGGCCCACCAGGGAATTGAAGGCCTTGTCCTTGCCAGCGCGGTACTGGTCGACGATGGCGCCGTGCTCCGCGAGAACGGTATCGATCAGGGCGGCGATAGCCGTACTGTCTGTGATCTGGCGCAGGCCGCGCGCATTGATGATGGCATCGGCGTTGGCATCGGCTTCACCCGCCCACATGGCGCCGAACACTTCCCTGGCGATCTTGTTCGATATCGTGCCATCGGCGATGCGGGCGAGCAGCACGGCCAGTTGCGCGGGGGTGACCGGGCTGGCCGCGATGTCGCATTCGTCGCGGTTCAGTGCGGCCGCCAGTTCGCCCAGCACCCAGTTGGCGGCCAGCTTGGCTTGCCCCTGGGGCAGGGTGTCGGCCAGCGCCTCGAAGTAGTCCGCCGTGGCGCGCTGCGCCGTGAGCTGCGCGGCGTCGTAGGCGCTCAGGTCGCGTTGCGCCTGGAAGCGGGCGCGCCGCTGCGCGGGCAGTTCCGGCAGGCGCGCGCGGACCCGTTCTATCCATTCCGGCGTGATGATGAGCGGCGGCAGGTCGGGATCGGGAAAGTAGCGATAGTCGGTCGCGTTTTCCTTGCTGCGCATGCTGCGCGTCTCGTCGCGGTCGGCGTCGTAGAGGCGGGTTTCCTGGACTACGCGGCCGCCGTCCTCGATCAGCTCGATCTGGCGCTGTGCCTCGTGCAGGATGGCGCGCTCCAGGAAGCGGAATGAATTGACGTTCTTGATTTCCGTGCGCGTGCCGAGCTGCGTCTGGCCGGCGGGCCGCACCGAGACATTGGCATCACAACGGAAAGACCCTTCCTGCATGTTGCCATCGCAAATGCCCAGCCACACGACCAGCGCATGCAGGGCACGCGCATAGGCCACGGCCTCGGCGGCCGATCGCATCTCGGGCTCGGTGACGATCTCGAGCAAAGGCGTGCCGGCGCGGTTCAGGTCGATGCCGCTGCAGGATTCCCCGTGCGGGCCCGTGAAATGCTCGTGCAGCGATTTGCCGGCGTCTTCTTCCAGGTGGGCGCGGGTGAGATGGACGGTCTTTTCCTCGTCACCCACGAAAAACCGCAGGTGGCCGCCGCTGACCACCGGGTGATCGAGCTGGCTGATCTGGTAGTTCTTGGACAGGTCGGGATAGAAGTAATGCTTGCGGTCGAAGACCGAACGCAGGGCGATGGTGGCGTCGACCGCCAGACCGAACTGGATGGCACGCTCGACGGCGAGCCGGTTCATGACCGGCAGCGTCCCGGGCAACGCCATGTCCCCGGCGTTGGCCTGGGTGTTGGGCAGCGCGCCGTAGGCCGTGCTGCTGTCCGAGAAAATCTTGGAGGCGGTGGAAAGCTGGACGTGGGTTTCCAGGCCGATGACGATGTCCCATTGCATTACTGCAGCTCCGGTTGGGTGAGGTGCCAGCGGGTCGCTGTCTGAAAACGTGCCGCCATGGCCAGCAGCTGCCCTTCCGCGAAGCGCTTGCCCACGAGCTGCAGGCCCACGGGCAGCGCGTCGGGGCTGAACCCGCAGGGCAGGACCAGTGCCGGCAGGCCGGCGAGGCTGGCGCCCACAAGGTAGCGGTCGGCTTGCCAGCGCGCCGCAAGCGGTGGGCGGGCATCGCGCGGCGCCGCGACATCGGGCAGGGCCGGGCGCAGGACCACGTCGCACTGTTCAGTCAGGGTGCGCTGCCAGTCTTCGCTGAGCCGTTGGCGCAGGCGCTGGGCCGTGAGGCAGTGCGTCTGGTAGTGGCCGTGGCTGAGCACGCGCGTGCCCAGCAGGATGCGGTGGATGACCTCGGCGCCGAAGCCCTGCGCGCGCGAGCGTGCGATCATGTCGTGCACGTCGCCGTATTCGGGTGCGCGAAAGCCGAAATGCACGCCGTCGTAGCGGGACAGGTTGCTGGCGGTTTCCGCCGCCGCGATGAGCTGGTAGGCGGGCACGGCCTGCGCTTCGTGCGGCAGCGTGATGGCCACGCGCTGCGCCCCCAGCGCTTCCAGTGTTTGCAGTGCCGTCTCCAGCGCGTCGGCCACCGGGGCGGCCAGGCCGGCTTGATCCCGCGCCAGGACGCCGATGCGCAGGCCCTGCAGCGGCGTGCCGCCGTTGGCCTGCATGCGCTCGTGAGCGGCCTGCCAGGCGTCGCGCACCGCGCCGGGCTGGTTGGCGACGGGGCCAGCGTCTTCCAGGCTGATGCCGTCCTGCGGATCGAAATGGCACAGCGGATCCAGCAGTTCCAGCAGATCTTCGGCGCGGCGCGCCGCCACGCTCACCTGATCCATGCTGGAGACTGCGGCGATGATGCCGTGGCGCGATATCCGGCCGAAGCTGGGCCGCAGCGCGCTGACCCCGCACAGGGCGGCGGCGGCGCGCAGCGCGCCACCCGTATCCACGCCGATGGCGCCCGTCACGACGGCGTGCGCGACCGCTGCGGCAACGGCGCTGCCGCCTGCGCTGCATCGGGGGTTCCAGGGATTGCCCGCAGCCGCAAAAAGCGTATGCTCACTGCAGGAATCGGCCGCGAATTCGGCGCAGGTCAGCTTGCCCAGAATCAGGGCGCCAGCCTGTTCCAGATCGGCGACGGGAGTGGCGTCGAAAGGGCTGCGATAGTTTTCCAGCATGCGGCTGCCGGCCGTGCTGTGCCATGCGCGCGTGACCAGGCGGTCTTCCACGGCGACGGGAACGCCGGCCAGCGGCCGGCGGCTGGCGGTGGGCGCCGGATGCGTGTCCATCGCGCGGGCCTGGGCAAGGGCGACGTCCGGATCGATGCCGGTAAAGAGATCTTGAGCCTGGGGGCGGCGGATATGGTCGAGGGCTTCGGTGGCGATGTCGTGCGCGCCGAGTTCGCCACGCGAAACCGCCTCCGACAGGCTGGAGATGCTGTCGAAGCGGGTATGAACAGGGGGGTGGGGCATGATTCAGTCCAGGACGGTGGGCACGAGAAACAGCCCCTGGGCCCGGGCCGGGGCATTGGCCATGAGGGCGTCACGCGCTTCGAGGGTGGCGGTGGCGCAGGCCGAGTCGTCGCGCAGGCGCAGCTGCGCGTCAGGCAAAGGCAGGACCAGGGGCGCGACGCCAGGGTCGACACTGTCCTGCAGCGGCTGCGCGAGCGTCAGGGCCTGCGAAACGGCGCAAAGGGCATTGGAAATCTGCTCGGGCGTGAGCGCCAGACCTGCCAGATGGGCAAGATCCAGAAGTTCTTGTTCGGAAAGAGTCATGGATGGGCACCGGCAAAAAAGGTGGGGCGACGATGGACTGGCCCGCAACACCTTGTGGGGCCTGCATTATAAGTTATCATTGCTCGTTTGATGCTTGTGCCCGGGCCGTCGATTTTCCGTGCCATGGCCCGGCGTGTGGGTTACTCTCTCACTTAGCGCTTGCTTAGCGCGAATTCACCAACGCCATTTTTTCAATTCCGATTCCACCAGAGCTCCCATGTTCGGATTCCTGCGCAGCTATTTCTCCAGCGATATGGCGATTGACCTAGGTACCGCCAATACGCTCATCTACGTCCGGGGCAAGGGCATCGTGCTGGATGAGCCCTCGGTCGTGGCCATCCGCCATGACGGCGGCCCGAACGGCAAGAAAATCATTCAGGCGGTCGGCCAGGAGGCCAAGCAGATGCTGGGCCGCGTGCCGGGCAACATCGAGGCGATCCGGCCGATGAAGGATGGCGTGATTGCCGATTTCACCGTCACCGAGCAGATGCTCAAGCAGTTCATCCGCATGGTGCACCCGCGCAGCATGTTCGCGCCCAGCCCGCGCATCATCGTGTGCGTGCCCTGCGGCTCGACGCAGGTCGAACGCCGGGCCATTCGCGAGTCGGCGCTGGGTGCGGGCGCAAGCCAGGTGTACCTGATCGAAGAGCCCATGGCGGCGGCCATCGGCGCGGGGCTGAACGTCTCGGATGCGAGCGGCTCCATGGTGGTCGATATCGGCGGCGGCACGACGGAAGTGGCCGTCATTTCCCTGGGCGGCATGGTCTACAAGGGTTCGGTGCGCGTCGGGGGCGACAAGTTCGACGAGGCCATCATCAATTACATTCGCCGCAACTACGGCATGCTGATCGGCGAGCCGACGGCCGAAACCATCAAGAAGGAAATCGGTTCGGCATTCCCCGGCTCGGAAGTGCGCGAGATCGAAGTCAAGGGGCGTAACCTTTCGGAAGGTGTTCCGCGCAGTTTCACGGTATCATCCAACGAAATCCTGGAGTCGCTGACCGATCCGCTGAACCAGATCGTCTCCGCCGTCACGACGGCGCTCGAACAGACGCCGCCGGAACTGGGCGCCGACATCACCGAAAAAGGCATTGCCCTCACGGGTGGCGGCGCCCTGCTCAGCGATCTCGACCGCTTGCTCCAGGAAGAAACCGGTCTTCCCGTGATCGTGGCTGAAGATCCGCTCACCTGCGTGGTGCGGGGCTGTGGCGAAGCGCTGGAGCATCTCGAGCGCCTGGGCTCGGTATTCATCTACGATTGAGTTCACGGTTCGCGGCCCTTCTGCGAGGCGCCGTGAATCATTCATTGCCGCACTCCGCCAAGCAGGGTGCGCACGCGGCATCGCATGCAAGAATCTGCCTCCATCAAGCTGTTCAGACGCGGCCCTGCCGCCGAGGTGCGCCTGCTGGTTCTGGTCGCGGTGGCCGTCGTCCTGCTGGTGGTCGACGCGCGCTGGCGCGTGCTCGAGCCGGCGCGGGAGGTGATGGCGGTGGCCATCTACCCGTTCCAGCGCCTGGTGCTGGCGCCGCGCGACGGGCTGGAACATTTCGAGAATTGGCGCGATGCGGCCAGCCGCGTGCGCTCGGAAAAGGAAGCCTTGCAGCGTCAGCGCATCGAGCTCGCGCAGCTCGCCACGCACGCCGCCCAGCTGGCCACCGAGAACGAGCAGCTGCGCCGCCTGCTCGACGTACCGGACACGGCCAGCCAGCGGGCGGTCGCGGTGCAGGTGCTGTATGAGCCTAACAACGTGTTCAGCCAGCGTCTGGTATTCAATAAGGGGGCGTCCAGCGGCATACAGGCAGGCATGCCCGTCATCGACGAAGGCGGTGTCGTGGGTCAGGTGATTCGCGTGACGCCATTCACGTCCGAGGCCGCTCTGCTCACGGACGATAACGTGTCCATCCCCGTACAGGTCCTGCGCAACGGGCAGCGCCTGATCGCCTTCGGCGGCGATCCGTCGGGCAAGATCGAAATCCGCTATCTGACCGCAGACGTGGACATCCGGCCGGGTGACACGCTCATCACCAGCGGCATCGGCGGCTTGTTCCCGGCCGGCCTGCCGGTTGCGGAAGTGGAAGCGGTGGAGCATGATTCGGCATCGGGGTTCACGCTGGCGCGGGGCAAGCCCCTGTCCCACCCCGAACGTTATCGTCATTTTCTCATCCTGCGCGTCGATGAGTCGCCGCAGGATCGCGATCCCGGAACATTGGCCGATGGCGAATAAAGCCTTTCCGCGCGAATCGTCGTCACGCTCGGCGCTGACGAACCTGGTGCCGGTGGATGCCGCGCCCTTCAAGCGGCCGTCCAGCGGCGCATTCGTCTGGGGCACGGTGCTGCTGGTCTGGCTGGTCTCGCTGCTGCCGTGGCGCAGCTGGCCCCTGGCACCGGACGTCCTCTTGCTGGTGATCGCGTTCTGGAGCCTGCACGAACCGCATCGGGTGAGCATGCTGACGGCGTTTTTCTTCGGCCTGCTCATGGATGTCCACGATGCGGGTCTGCTCGGCGCGCAGGCGCTCGCCTACGTGCTGACGGTGTACGGCACGCTGGCGCTGAGCCGGCGCATCCTGCGCTTCAACCCGATCGTGCAGGCCGTTCACCTGCTGCCGGTATTCGTGCTGGGGCCGGGCATTGCGCGCCTGCTCCATGCCTGGCTGATGGGGAGCTGGGCCGGCTGGGCCTGGTTGTGGTCGGCCTTGCTGACTCTGGTCCTCTGGCCGCTGGCCGACGTGTTGCTGCTCATGCCGCAGCGCCGGCTGGACGAGGCCGATGCCAGTACCGTATAGCCGCGGGCCGGAACCGATGCTGGAGTTCAACAAGACCATGCCACGCCAGCGTCGCAGCATTCAGCTGCGCATCTGGGTGGCCGGACTGTTTGCCCTGGCCTGTCTGGGGCTGCTCGGTGCGCGCCTCTGGTATTTGCAGGTGGTGCGTTACGAAGGCATGGTAGCGCGCGCCGACCGCAACCGCATCGCCGTCGTGCCCGTCGCGCCGCGGCGCGGCGAGATCACCGATCGCAACGGGGTGGTGCTGGCGCGTAATTACCGCGACTACACCCTGGTGGTGACGCCGGCCTATGTGCGCGGCGAGCTGCAGGCCTTGCTCGATGACCTGGGCAGCCTGGTGTATCTGAGCCCCGGCGATCGGCGGCGGTTTCTTGCCAATGCCCGCAGCAGCGGACGCTATGCGCCCCTGCTTTTGCGCAACAATCTCAATTCGACCGAAGCGGCCTGGTTTGCGGCTCACGCCTGGAAGTTCCCCGGCGTCGAGCTCAAGGCGCGCTGGGTGCGCGAATATCCGCAAGGCGAGACGGCGGCGCATGTGCTCGGTTTCGTCGGCCGGATTTCCGAGGATGATCTCAAGCGTCTGGATGAAAAGGGCAAACTCGGCAATTACCGGGGTACCGACATCATCGGCAAGAAAGGCATCGAGAAAACCTGGGAGGAAGCCCTGCACGGCCAGACGGGCATGGAAGAGGTGGAAATCACGGCATCGGGGCGCCCGGTGCGCACGCTCAGCCGCATCGAGCCCATCCCTGGTTCCAATCTCGTTCTGTCCCTGGACATCGGCCTGCAGCGCGAGGTCGAACGGCAATTCGAAGGCAAGCGCGGCGCTCTGGTCGCCATCGCGCCGTCCACCGGGGAAGTGCTGGCCTTTGTGTCGTCGCCCTCGTTCAATCCCAATCTGTTCATCGATGGCATCGACGTGGAGAACTGGCGCAAGCTCAATGAATCGCCCGATCATCCGCTCATCAATCGCCCGCTTTACGGCACGTATCCCATCGGTTCGACCTATAAACCATTTGTGGCGCTGGCGGCGCTGGAGCTGGGTAAGCGCAGCGCCACGCAACGCATTCCCGATCCCGGGTTTTTCGAGCTCGCGGGCCAGCGCTTCCGCAATGCCGGTGGCGCGGCCTATGGCCCCACGGACATGCACAAAGCCATCGTCCAGTCCTCGGACACTTATTTTTATTCTCTGGGCCCGGAAATCGGCGTGAACGCGCTGCACGACTTCAGCAAGCAATTCGGCTTCGGCCAGCTGACCGGCATCGACCTGGACGGTGAGCGGCGCGGCGTGCTGCCCTCCACCGACTGGAAGCGCCAGGCTTATAAGGATCCCGCCCAACAGCACTGGTATACCGGCGAGACGGTATCCGTCGCGGTGGGCCAGGGTTATAACGCGTTCACGCTGCTGCAGCTGGCGCAGGCCACGGCGGTGCTGGCCAACGACGGCGTCTACATGACGCCGCACCTGGTGCGCGAGCTCGAAAACGCCCGCACGGGTCGCCTGGAGCCGGCGGCCAACCGTCCGGCACACATCATCGATCTGAAACCGGACAACGTGGCGGTGATCAAGCAGGCGCTGGTGGATGTGACACGCAAGGGCACCGCGCGGCGGGCTTTTCAGGACACGCCCTACCAGGCGGCCGGCAAGACGGGCACGGCGCAAGTCTACAGCCTGCGTGGTGGGCGCTACGATGCCGGCAGCGTGGACGAGCGGCTGCGCGATCACGCCTTGTTCATGGCCTACGCGCCGGCCGAGCAGCCGCGCATTGCGCTCGCCTTGATCGTGGAGAATGGCGGCTGGGGGGCGACGGCGGCCGCACCCATTGCGCGCCACGTGTTCGATTACTGGCTCGGCGCGCTGGAGGAAGAGCCATGAGGCGGCTCACCCGCTGGCTCGCCCTGCCTTTTTCCGGCATCGACTGGCCCCTGTTCACGCTGCTCGCGCTGCTCGCGCTCCTGGGCATGACCATCATGCACTCCGCCGTGGGCGATACCGATTGGCGCTTCGCCGAGCAGTTGCGCAATTTCTTCGTCGCCTTCCTGTTCATGTGGGGCGCCAGTCTGGTGCCGCCGGCGCTGCTCTTGCGTCTGGCGCCCTGGATTTACGTCCTGGGCATGGCTTTGCTCCTGGGGGTCGAGTTCTTCGGTGAAACCAGCAAGGGCGCGACGCGCTGGCTGCATCTGGGTTTCGCGCGCATTCAGCCGTCCGAAATGATGAAGATCGCGGTGCCGCTCATGCTGGCCTGGTATTTTCACTTGAATGCGGCGCGGTTTCGTTTTATCGATTTGCTGGCGGCGAGCCTGCTGATGATCTTGCCCTTCGCGCTGATCGTGCACCAGCCCGACCTGGGCACGGCACTGCTGGTGCTGGCGGCCGGCCTGTGCGTGATCTATTTTGCCGGCCTGCCGTTTGCCCTCATCGTGCCCGTCGTGCTGGTGCTGCTCGCGGGCATCGTCCTGCTGATCTTCTACCAGGGTACGATCTGCCATCCCGACTTCGAGTGGGTCCTGCTGCGGGACTACCAGAAGTATCGCGTCTGTACCTTGCTGGATCCCGGCTCGGATCCGCTGGGCAAGGGGTTTCACACGATACAGTCCATGATCGCCGTGGGCTCTGGAGGCGTGTACGGCAAGGGCTACATGCTGGGCACGCAGGCGCATCTGGATTTCATCCCGGAACGCACGACGGATTTCATCTTCGCCGTGTATGCCGAGGAGTTCGGCCTGTACGGCGGCATCATGCTGCTGGTGCTACACGGCCTGCTCATCCTGCGCGGCCTGAGCATTGCCGCCTCGGCCGCCACGCAGTTCGGCCGCCTGCTGGCCTCTTCGATGGCCATGATGTTCTTCGTGTATGTTTTCGTGAACATTGGCATGGTTACTGGCATGCTGCCGGTCGTGGGCGTGCCGCTGCCGTTCATGAGCTATGGCGGCACGGCCCTGCTCACCCAAGGTGTTGCCTGCGGCATGCTCATGAGCATTCATCGTCATCCGGCGGCCCAGCGTGCTGCCAAAGCCGGCTGAGGTACTGCGCCAGCAGGCGCCGGACGGGGGCGGGCAGGCCGTAGTCGTCCAGCGCATCCAGCCCGACCCATTCCTGATGGGGTGTGCACACGGCTTCTTCGGGAGAGGAGACCCGCTGCGGCGTTCGCGCCAGCACGGCGTGGTGCAGCGCAATTTGCAATTTGAAATGGGTGAAGGCGTGCGTGAGGCCCTCCAGGCGGTCACCTGCCCCGGCGCCCAGGCCCGGAACGCCGGCCAGCGCGCTGTCGAGCGCGTCGTCATCCGCGCATTCCGGCAGGCTCCACAGGCCACCCCAGATGCCGTGTGGCGCGCGCCGCTCGAGCAGGATGCGGTCCCGCCATTGCAGCAGCAACAGGATGCAGTGGCGGGTCGGGACGGCTATGCGCGTCGCGGTCTCGGGAAACTGGTCCTGGGCGCCCAGGCGATAAGCCGCGCAGGTGGGCTGCAGCGGGCAGCGCGCACACTCGGGGCGACGCCGGGTGCACACCAGCGCGCCCAGATCCATGAGGCCTTGCGTGTAGGCGCGCATGTCCAGCGTCTGCGGCGCCCGCGCCACGGCCTCCTGGGCCAGCGCCCACAGGCGCGACTGCGCCGGCTCGCGGCCCGGCACGCCATGCACGGCGAAGAGCCGGCAGAAGACGCGGCGCACGTTGCCATCGAGGATGGCGGCCCGTTCGCCGTACGCGAAGGCGGCGATGGCCGCCGCCGTCGAACGGCCGATGCCCGGCAGCGTTGCCAGCGCGGCAGCGCTCGCGGGAAAGCGACCGCCGTGCTGAAAGACGACTTCCTGCGCGCAGGCGTGCAGGTGGCGTGCGCGGGCGTAATAGCCCAGCCCGGCCCAGTGCTGCATGACGTCGTCGGCAGGGGCGCGGGCGAGCGTGGCCACGTCGGGAAAGCGGGCGATGAAGCGCAGGTAGTAGGGGATGACGGTGCTCACCTGCGTTTGCTGCAGCATGATTTCCGAGAGCCAGATCCGGTAGGGATCGGGCGTGCCCTGCCAGGGCAGGTCGTGACGGCCATGCTGCTGCTGCCAGCGGCTCACGCGCAGGGCCAGCGTGGCAAGCGCCGGCGTGGCATCCGCGTCGCGCCCCGCCATGTCAGAAGCGGGTGTTGCGCGTGACCGACCAGCGGGCGGCGAGTGCGGCAAGAATGGTGACCAGCAGCAAAGCCAGCGCCAGGCTGGCCGGCTCTGGCAAGCGCAGGCTCAGCACCGTGCCGTAGGTGCTCGCAAGACGGTCCAGCACCGTGTTCAGGGGCAGCAGGGCCAGGCTGGCGAAGCCGATGGCCAGCAGGCCGCTGATCAGGCCCGTCATGCCGCCCAGGTACAGGAAAGGCCGGCGCACGAAAGTTTCCGTAGCACCCACCAGGCGCGCAATGGCGATCTCTTCACGCTGGCTGAGGGCCTGCATGCGCACGGTGTTGAAAACCGTGGCCAGCACCACCAGCGCCACGCCGGCCGCCAGCAGGCCCAGACCGATGCGCAGGAAATCCAGGATGGCGCCCAGGCGCTGCACCCAGTCGCTGTCCAGCTGCACCGTGTCGACCTTGTCCAGCAGACGCCAGCCTTGCGCCAGCTCCGTGGCGTGCTGCAGGGCCGTGCTGCTTTCGTGCAAGGTGACGACGAGCGCGTGGGGCAGGGGGTTTGTTTCCAGGGCGGCCAGCGCTTCGGCCCAGGCCGTCTGCTGTCGCAGGCGCGCGCTGGCCTGTTCACGCGGAACGATGCGCAGGGCCTGGATCAGGTCCGGATGATCGGCACGCAGGCCGTCGGCGATATTGCGGGCGTCCTGGAGGCTGGCGCCGACATCGAGGAACAGCGTGATTTCCGGCGATACCGGGATGTGGCGCACGATGGGCTGGGCCGATTGCAGCACGCTGGCCGCAAGAATCGGCACCGTGAGCGACAGGCTGATGACGACGATGTTGGACAGCGAGGAAAACGGCTGCCGGGCCAGGCGGCGCAAGGCTACCTTGAGCGCGTAGCGATGCTGGCGGAACCAGCGCCTCACGGCCGCACTCCGGGTATGTCCGTGAAGCGCCCCGCCTCGATGTGCAGGGTGCGCGAGGCGTAGGCCGACATGAGCGCGCGATCATGGGATGCGATGAGCAGCGTGACCCCGACCTGGTTGAAATCCCGGAATACCGCCATGATGCGCCGCGCACTCTCTGGATCCAGGTTGGCCGTGGGCTCGTCGGCGATGAGGATACTGGGGCGATTGACGATGGCGCGGGCCACCGCAAGGCGCTGCTGTTCGCCGCCCGACATCTCGATGGGGTTGAGGCTTTCCATGCCGGAGAGCCCGACTTTTTCCAGCGCGGCGCGCGCACGCGTGCGCGCCAGGCCCGTCTCCAGGCCCATGACGGCCAGCGGCAAGAGGACGTTCTCCATGGCGTTGCGGTCGAACAGCAGGTGGCTGTCCTGCAGGATGACGCCGACGGCGCGGCGCAGATAGGGCAGGGCCCGCGCCGGCATGCGGTCGATGCGGTGCCGGTTCACGTGTACGGCGCCACGGCTGGGCGGCTCGAGCCCGCCGATCAGCTTAAGCAGTGTGGATTTACCCGCACCCGACGGCCCCGAGACGAAGATGAATTCGCCCGGCTGGATGCTGAAATTGATGTCGGCCAGGATGTTGCGGCCGCGCCCGTACGATTTGAAGACGTGCTGGAATTCAATCATCGCGTGATGTTCGCGCCCATGCCACCCGTGCTCGCCCATGCGAAAAGGCCCAAGGGATATCCCCCATGTTTCCAGATGCTGGCTGGCGCTACCATTTTGGCCTGACAGTGCAAGCGAACATTGTACGCTGTCCCGTTCAATTCAACCTGAGGACACCGATGATGAAATTTTTCAAAGTTGCAGTGGCCAGCATCTCGCTTTTCATGCTGGGCTCGGCTGCCCACGCCGGGCAGACCTACGATGCGGTGAAGGAAAAGGGCTTCGTCCAGTGCGGTTTCACGACCGGCATTCCCGGGTTCTCCATCGCTGACAGCAAGGGGCAGTGGTCAGGGCTGGATGTAGACATGTGCCGCGCCATCGCCGCCATGGTGTTCGGCGATGCCAGCAAATTCAAGGCCACGCCGCTGACCACGCAGCAGCGGCTCACGGCACTGCAGTCCGGTGAAATCGACGTTCTCACGCGCACGACGACAGCCACGCTGACTCGCGACACCACCTTGGGCCTGATGAGCACCGGCACCAATTATTACGATAGCCAGGGCATCATGGTCAGCAAGGCGCTGGGCGTGACCAGCGCAACCGAGCTGGATGGTGCGGCCATCTGCATCCAGCCCGGCACCACCACAGAGCTGAACCTGGCCGACTGGTTCCGTGCCCACAACCTGTCCTTCAATCCGGTCGTCATCAACAATCCGGAAGAAGCCATGCGTTCCTACGCGGCCGGGCGCTGCGACGCTTTCACGACTGACAAGTCGGGTCTGGCAACCATCCGCTCGACGCTGGCCGATCCGGGCGACCACATTATTTTGCCGGAGGACTTCTCCAAAGAGCCGCTCGGCCCCATGGTGCGTCAGGGCGATGATGAATGGTTCATGGTCGTGCGCTGGGCCCTCATGGCCATGCTGGAGGCCGAGGAGTTCGGCGTCTCCAAGGCCAATGTCGATGAGATGCTGAAGTCGGACAACCCCAATATCCAGCGCCTGCTGGGCGTGACGGGGGAACTCGGCAAGGGCTTCGGGCTGGACAACAAGTGGGCCTACAACATCATCAGCCAGGTCGGCAACTACGGCGACAGTTTCGCGGACAACATCGGCATGGATACGCCCATGAAGCTGGAGCGCGGCCTGAACGCGCAATGGCGTGACGGGGGCATCATGTATGCCTGGCCGGTGAAGTAAAACGCTTCGCGGGTGGCAGGGGCAGGGCGGGATGCGCGATGTGCAGCATCCCGGCTTACGCCGCGCGCTGCCGCCCTGAATCGATCGCATGAAACACACTCATCCACAGGCCGGCCGGCGGCGTTGGCAATGGTCCTGGCATGATCCGGCCGTTCGCGCCGTCGTCTATCAGTTTCTGATCGTAGGCCTGATCGGGCTGGGCATCTGGTACCTGGTCTCGAATACGCTCTACAACCTGTCGATGCGCAACATCAAGACCGGCTTCAGCTTCCTGCACCAGGAAGCCGGTTTCGCGATCGGCGAATCCGCCATCGACTACGCGCCCACTGATAGCTACGGGCGGGCCATCGTGGTGGGCTTGATCAATACCCTGCGTGTGTCGATCATCGGCATCATCGCCGCTACGCTCCTGGGCACGGTGATCGGTGTGGCACGCCTGTCACGCAACTGGCTGGTCTCGCGCGTGGCCAGCGTGTATGTCGAGGTGATGCGCAATATCCCGCTGCTGCTGCAACTGTTTTTCTGGTACGCCATCATCACGGAAAACATGCCGGGCCCGCGTCAGGCGCATCATCCCGTCTCTGGCGTGTTCATTTCCAACCGGGGCCTGAAGCTGCCCGCCCTGCAGGGTGAAGTGCTGGACTGGATGCTGCTCGCGTTGGCGGTGGCCTTGGTGCTGGTGCTTATCTTGGTGCATTGGGCACGCCGGCACCAGGAGGCCAGCGGCCGGCAGTTCCCCGTGGGCCGGTGGGCCCTCCTGCTGTTCGTGGCGCTGCCGGCCGCCGCACTGTGGTTCACCGATGCGGCCATTACCGTCGAATTCCCCGAGCTCAAGGGTTTCAACTTCGTCGGCGGGCTCACCCTGTCCCCCGAGTTTGCCGCGCTGCTGCTGGGGTTGATCGTGTATACCTCGGCCTTCATCGCTGAAGTCGTGCGTTCGGGCATCCAGGCGGTCGGCAAAGGGCAGTGGGAAGCCGCGCAGGCGATTGGCTTGCCGCGCGCACGGGTGCTGCGCCTGATCGTCCTTCCACAAGCGCTGCGCGTCATCATCCCGCCCATGACCAGCCAGTACCTCAATCTGACCAAGAACAGCTCGCTGGCGGTGGCCATCGGTTATCCCGACGTGGTGTCGGTGGTGAATACCACGCTGAACCAGACGGGGCAGGCGATCGAAGGCATTCTCATCATCATGGCGGCCTACCTCAGCGTCAGCCTGTCCATTTCCGTGTTCATGAACTGGTACAACAAGCGCATCGCGCTGGTGGAGCGCTGAGATGGCGGGCGAGCATACCGGTACGGCCGCGCGCGCGCTGCCGCCGCCCGTCAGGCATCAAGGGCTCGTGGGCTGGCTGCGCGCCAGTCTGTTTTCCTCGCCCCTGAACACGCTGCTCACGGTGATCGTCCTCTGGCTGCTGCTGATGATCGTGCCCGCGCTGTTCGAATGGTTGTTCGTCAAGGCGGATCTGAGCGCGACGAATGCCCAGGAGTGCCGGGCCTCGGGTGGCGCCTGCTGGGCCTTCATCGCCGAAAAGCACCGGCTCATCCTGTTCGGCATCTATCCGTACGACGAGCAATGGCGCCCGCTGCTGGCCATGGTCATCCTGGTGGGCGTGCTCGTCATCAGCGCCATGCGCCGTTTCTGGCACCCCATGCTGGCGCTGGTCTGGCTGCTGGCTCTGGTGGGGGTTGCGGTGCTCATGTGGGGCGGCGTGCTGGGCCTGTCCTATGTCGAGAACGCCCTCTGGGGCGGCTTGCCGCTCACGCTCATCCTGGCGACCTTTGGCATCGCCATCGCCTTCCCCTTCGGGCTGGTGCTGGCGTTGGGACGGCGCTCCAGCCTGCCCGCCGTGCGTTCGCTGTGCATCATCTACATCGAGTTGATTCGCGGCGTGCCCCTGATCAGCCTACTGTTCATGTCGTCCGTGATGCTGCCCCTGTTCCTGCCCGAAGGCTTCAGCATCGACAAGCTGCTGCGCGCCCAGATCGCCATCATCCTCTTCGCGGCGGCCTATATCGCCGAAACCGTGCGCGGCGGCCTGCAGGCCATACCCCGCGGCCAGTACGAGGGTGCGGAATCCCTGGGGCTGAGCTACTGGCAGACCATGCGCAAGATCATTCTGCCGCAGGCGCTCAAGATCGTGATCCCGCCGCTCGTGAGCGTGTTCATCGGCTTGTTCAAGGACACCTCGCTGGTCGTCATCATCGGCATTTTCGACCTGACGCAGGCGGCCAAGACTGCCGTGGCCGATGCGGCCTGGCGCGGCTTCAGCGCCGAGGCCTATCTCTTCATCGCCTTCATCTACTTCATTTTCTGTTTTTCGATCTCGCGCTACAGCCAGGCGCTGGAGCGCCACCTCGAACGGGGGCATCAGACGTGAGCGACAACAAGGAGGCCGGCATGGCCGAGGCCATCATCCGTCTCGAGGCGGTCAACAAGTGGTATGGGCAGTTCCATGTGCTGCGCGACATCAACCTGGACGTGGCGCCCGGCGAACGCATCGTGATCTGCGGCCCTTCGGGCTCGGGCAAGTCCACCATGATCCGCTGCATCAACCGCCTGGAAGAACACCAGCAGGGCCGCATCGTGGTCGACAACATCGAGCTGACCAGCAACCTGAAGGACATCGAGGCCATCCGGCGCGACGTGGGCATGGTGTTCCAGCACTTCAACCTGTTCCCCCACCTGACCGTGCTCGAGAATCTGACGCTGGGTCCGGTCTGGGTGCTCAAGATGCCCAAGGCGCAGGCGCAGGCCAATGCCATGAAGTATCTCGAGCGTGTGCGCATCCCCGAGCAGGCCGACAAGTACCCGGGCCAGCTGTCCGGGGGTCAGCAGCAGCGCGTGGCGATTGCGCGCTCGCTGTGCATGAACCCGCGCATCATGTTGTTCGACGAACCGACCTCCGCACTGGATCCGGAAATGGTAAAAGAGGTACTGGACGTCATGGTCAACCTGGCGGCGGAATCGGGCATGACCATGCTGTGCGTGACGCATGAAATGGGCTTCGCGCGCAAGGTGGCCGACCGGGTCATCTTCATGGATCAGGGCGAGATCATCGAAGAAAATACGCCAGACGAGTTTTTTGACAACCCCCGCAACGAGCGCACGCAGCTGTTCTTGAGCCAGATTCTGCATTGAGATACGGGCCGCGTCGTCCAAAGAAAGGAAGAAAGCATGCGATCACTTCATACCTGGGCACGCGGCGGCGTGCGCGCCATCGTCACCCTTGCGCTGGCGCTGGCGGCGGGCACGGCCGCGGCCGATGCGTTTCCGCAACGCAATATCGAGTTCATCGTGCCGTACGCCGCAGGCGGGCCGCTCGATACCATGGCCCGCATGATGGCGGACGAGGTCAAGGCAGACCTGGGCACGGTGGTGGTCGAGAACAAGCCCGGCGCGGGCGGCAATATCGGCGCCGCAGCGGCGGCCCGCGCGCAGCCCGACGGCCATACGCTGGTGATGGGAGCCGTCGCCATCAATGCCATCAATCCCTGGCTGTACGAGAATCTGCCGTTCGATCCGGTCAAGAGTTTCGAACCGGTCACGCTGGTGGCCTCGGTGCCCAACGTATTGATCCTGAATGTGGATTTCGCGGCCAGCCACAAGATTGCTTCCGTGCAGGATCTGGTCGCCTATGCGCGCGCCCATCCGGGCACGCTGAATTTCGGTTCGGGCGGCAATGGCAGCGCCGGTCACCTGGCGGGCGAGCTGCTCAACGCGCGCAGCGGCATCAAGACGGTGCATGTGCCCTACGCGGGTGCGGCGCCGGCAAAAATGGCGCTGATGTCCGGCGAGGTGGATTTCATGTTCGACAACCTGGCGTCGGCCGCCGGCCTGATCAAGGGCGACAAGGCGAAGGCGCTGGCCGTCACGACGGCGGCGCGCTCCTTCATGCTGCCGGACATGCCCACCATGGAGCAGGCGGGTGTGGCGGATTTCGATCTGGGAACCTGGTTCGGCGTGTTTGCCACGGGCGGCACGCCGGCGGACGTCGTGGCGACGCTGAATGCGGCCTACGTGAAAGCCTTGGAAACGCCCCGGTTGCGTGACGCCTTGCGCGCGATGGGTTCGGATGCGCCGCCCACCAGCAGCGCAGAGTTTGCGCGCCTGGTCGCGGCCGATCTGGCAAAGTACAAGGACATCGTGGCCGCGTCCGGTGCCCGGGCGCAGTAGGCGCGCACGGCTTTGTCAGGGTTTGTGAAGATACCGCGATTCGGCCTGATGTTTGAACCTTGAAGGCCTGCTTCCTGCTAGTATGTCAGACAGTGCGTTTGATCGCATACCCGCAAGAAGGAGAAATATCATGAATATGACGAGTCGCGGCTTTCGATGGGCCGCGTGTGTGGTGGTCGCAAGCATGACGCTCGCCGGCTGTGCCAATATGGATCAGGCCAGCACGGGTCAGCGCACGGCGGTGGGCGCCGGTACCGGCGCCGTGCTGGGTGCCGGCCTGGGCGCCCTGATCGGTGATAGCGGTCGGGCAGCCGCCATCGGCGCTGGCCTGGGCGCCGTGGCGGGCGGCATCGTCGGCTATAACTGGCAAGGCGTCAAGAACGATGTGCGTCGGTCCGGGGCGGACAGCCTGGGCGTGGACGTGATCGAAATGCCCGATGGCTCGCTCAAGGTGAACATCCCCAGCACCGTCTCGTTCGATACCGGCAAGTATGATTTGAAACCGGCGCTGCTGCCCGTACTGGACAGCGTCGCCCGTGCGCTGGTGGATCATCCCGAGCTGCGCGCGGTATCGCGCGGCCACACCGACAGTACCGGTTCGATGGCCACCAACCAGCAATTGTCCGTCAACCGGGCGCAGTCCGTGGCCAATTACCTGAGCGCCCGCGGCGTGCCGGCGTGGCGCATGCAGGTACAGGGTCGCGGCCCAACCGAGCCGATCGCCGACAACAGCACGGCGCAAGGGCGTGCGATGAACCGTCGGGTCGAGCTGTACCTGTACGCCGTAGAGCAGTAATCTTCAGCAATCGAGTTGCCATGCAGTGAAAGACCGGCCCGCAGCGCCCCGTGCGCCGCCGGGCTGGCATCGATCAGCAGCGATCCTGGCTTCTGCCGCGCAAGGCGGCGACCAGCGCGGTGAGCGTCGCTTCGATGAGCGTACGTTGCTGTGGGTCGAGCGACCAGTATTCTTCCGGACTGATGGTGGCGAAAGGCCAGGCCGATGGTGTGGCCAGCGGCGCGCCCTCGCGCAAGCGTGGCTGCGTGAGCACGTCGAGTGCCAGCGCCGGTTCCATGGTTCCCTGGCCCGAGTGCAGCCATTCAGGATTCACATTCAATGCGCGTGCCAGGGCGAATATACCGCCCGTCGCCTGGCGTGTCCGGTTCTCGTAGCTGGAAATGGCGCCTTGCGACAGGCCGCTGGCACGCGCCAAGGCAGCCTGACTCAGTTTGCGCAGCTGGCGCGCGTGACGAAGGCGATCCGAGAAATGTTCCACCCCAAGATTGGACGATCAATCTGCACTACTTTGGTGATGGAATATATTGCATTGGTAGTAATTTTCTGGCGTATCCGTGATAATTGCCGATGTCCGGATCTATCCGTAAAAATTGCTTGCAATTTTTCTGATGAACAAAAAGTCAACCGCGCCGACCCTGATCTGGCATTTTTCCGCCGCAACGGCGGCGCTCGCGCAGGATGGGCTGGCGCGGGCGCTGGCGGCGCACGGGTTCAGACTGGCTGACGGGGCCGTCGCCCGGGCAGCGGCGCGCGAACGTAATGGCCCAGGCATCTCTATTGCGCAGGATGGGCCCACAGCGGCCCTGCTGGATGCGGGGCCTTTGCCCAATTGCGCGCTGGCCGCATGGCTGCGCAAGCAATGGCCTGCACTGGCCATCGTCGCCGTGTGCGACGGCCATCATCCGGCGGATATTGCCCGGCAGCTGCATAGCGGGGCGGATGCCTACTGCCATGCCGCCGGCGAACCCGAGCTGGTGGTGGCGCTGGTGCGGCGGTTGTGCGGTCGCGGGAGCGCGCCGGATTCGGCATGCACCAGTAGTGCGATGGGTGCGCAGGCCTGGGGGCTGGTTAAGGACGGCTGGGTGCTGCGCTTGCCGCATGGGGCGGGGCTCGCGCTCTCGCCCGGTGAGCGGGCCTTTCTGCTGACGCTGCTGCAATCAGAAGCGGGGCAGGCCAGTCATGCGCGCCTGCTCGCGGCGGTCAATGCCGCCTACGGCCGGCGCACCGGCGACCGTCGCCTGATGCGCCTGGGCATGCTGGTCAGTCGCCTGCGGCGTCGGCTGGCTGCCCGGAATGCCGTGCTCCCGCTGCGTTCGGTGCACGGCTGGGGCTATTGCTGGTCTGGCGAACTGCCGCTGGTCGCAGCCCTGTCCGAGGCGTAAGACGGGGCTTGCACCACCATGTTGTCGCGGTGCATGAGCTCGGCGGCAGACATACTGCCCAGGATGGTTGCGATGCGGGTGCTGGGCTGGCGCATGATGCGACGCGTGTCGGCGGCGGAATAGTTGACCAGCCCGCGGCCGCATTCCACGCCGTGCTCGTCCACGCATGCCACCACGTCGCCGCGGCCGAAGTCGCCCTCGACGTCGATCACCCCGATGGGCAGCAGGCTTTTGTGACCTTGGGTGAGCGCGCGTACCGCGCCGGCGTCCAGCGTCAGGCGGCCGCGCACGCGCAGGTGATCGACCAGCCAGCGCTGGCGCGCCGAGCGCACCGGCAAGGTGGCCAGCAGACGTGTGCCGAGCGCCTCTCCGGTCGCCAGACGCAGCAGGACATCGGGTTCGCGCCCTGAGACGATGATGGTGTGTCCGCCGCTGCTGGCCGCGCGCTTGGCCGCCAGAATCTTGGTGATCATGCCGCCGGTACCGATGCCAGTGCCCGAGCCGCCCGCCATCGCTTCCAGCGCTGGATCGCCGGCCTGCGCCTGCGCGATGAAGCGCGCGTCGGGATGGCGGCGCGGGTCGGCGCTGTAAAGCCCGGCCTGGTCCGTCAGGATGATGAGCGCGTCGGCCTCGATCAGGTTGGTGACCAGTGCGCCCAGCGTGTCGTTGTCGCCCAGGCGGATTTCATCCGTCACCACCGTGTCGTTTTCGTTGACGATGGGCACCACGCCCAGCCCGAGCAGGGTGTAGAGGGTGCTGCGCGCATTCAGGTAGCGGTGGCGGTCCGCAAGGTCTTCGTGCGTGAGCAGGATTTGTGCGCTGCGGATGCCGTGGCGCGCGAACGCCATTTCATAGGCCCGGATCAGGCCCATCTGCCCGACGGCGGCGGCGGCCTGCAATTCATGCATGGCGTCGGGACGCCGGGGCCAGCCCAGACGTACCATGCCTTCGGCGATGGCGCCGCTGGACACCAGGATCATTTCGCGTCCCTGGGCATGCAATTCGGCGATCTGCGCTGCCCAGTGCGCGATGGCCTGCTCGTCCAGGCCCTGGCCGTCATTGGTGATGAGCGACGAGCCGATCTTCACCACCAGGCGCCGGGCATCGGCGATGACGCGCTGCGCAGCTGCCGTGCTAGCGGTCTTCATCGTTCGCCTCGCGCGGGGCCGCAACCAGGCCTTGCGCCTCTGCCGCGACCTGCTCATCCAGCCAACGCTGGATCGCCAGCACCAGCGCCTGCATGCCGTCGCCCGTCAGGGCGGAAACCGCGAATACCGGCCCCGACCAGTCCAGCGCCGCGCACAGGCGCGCGCAGTCGGCCTGCGGATCGGCGAGCTGGTCGGTCTTGTTGATGACCAGCCAGCGCGGCCGGGCGTGCAGCTCGGCATCGTAGGCGCGCAGCTCTTCGATCAGGGCGCGCGCATCGCTGGCGGCGCGAGCCACGCTGTCCTGCTCGGGATCGATGGCGGCCAGATCGACGATGTGCAGGAGCAGCCGCGTGCGGGCCAGGTGGCGCAGGAACTGGTGGCCCAGCCCGGCGCCCTGGGCCGCACCCCGGATGAGCCCGGGAATGTCCGCGATGACGAAGCTTTGCGATGCCGAGGTGCGCACCACCCCCAGCTGAGGGTGCAGGGTAGTGAAAGGGTAGTCGGCGATGCGGGGTCGCGCGTTGGATACCTTGCTGATGAAGGTCGACTTGCCCGCGTTGGGCATACCCAGCAGACCGACGTCGGCGAGTAGCTTGAGCTCCAGGCGTAGCTTGCGTTGCTCGCCCGGCTCGCCCTGGGTGAATTGGCGCGGCGTGCGATTGATGCTGGACTTGAAATGCAGGTTGCCCAGCCCACCCCGGCCGCCGCGGGCCACAGTGAATTCCGCGCCATCGGCGTCCAGATCGCACAGCAGGCTGCCGGTATCGACGTCGGTGACGGTGGTGCCGACCGGTACGCGCAGGGTGATGTCCGGTGCGCCGGCGCCATACTGTTGTTTGCCGCGCCCGTTTTCTCCCGCCTTGCCGCGATGCAGGCGGGCGTAGCGGTATTCGATCAGGGTGTTGATGTTACGGTCGGCACGCAGGATGATGCTGGCGCCCCGGCCACCGTCGCCACCGTCCGGCCCGCCTTTGGGAATGAATTTTTCACGGCGAAAGCTCGCCACGCCGTCGCCGCCCTTGCCGGCGAAGACTTCGATCGTCGCTTCGTCTACGAATTTCATGATGTGGTGTTCCGCGTGCCTTGTCTGCGCTGACCGTCGCGGCGCCGCAAGGAAAAAAGCCCTGCCGCCAGGCGACAGGGCTTGGACTGTCGTGCAGCCTGCCGCTTACTGCGCAGCGATGACCGAGACCGTCGGCTTGTTCAGCGGGCCCTTGCGACCGAACTTGACCTGCCCGTCGACCAGCGAGAACAAGGTATGGTCCTTGCCGATGCCGACATTCACGCCGGGATGAAATTTCGTGCCGCGCTGGCGCACAATGATGCTGCCTGCGGGAATGGTCTGACCGCCGTAGGCTTTCACGCCCAGCCGTTTTGACTGCGAGTCGCGACCGTTGCGCGTAGAGCCGCCGCCCTTTTTCTGTGCCATGATGAGCTCCTGTTCAGCTTTTGTGCAGCGCCATTACGCCGTGACGGCGTCGATGCGGACCTCGGTATAGTTCTGGCGATGCCCCTGGGTGCGGCGATAGCCCTTGCGCCGGCGCATCTTGAACACCTTGATCTTGTCGTGGCGGCCTTGCGCAAGAACCGTCGCCTTGACCGAGGCGCCGTCGACCAAGGGGGTGCCAATCCTGACATCCTCGCCCTCGCCTACGGACAATACCTGATCCAGCGTAATCTCTTGCCCAATGTCTGCCGGTATCTGTTCTATCTTGAGTTTCTGGCCGGCTGCAACGCGATATTGCTTGCCGCCGGTTTTTATGACCGCGTACATGTGGAAAATTCCTGATCTACAGTTGAAATTGGCTTGCCAAAAATATGCAAAGCCACTTAGTGTATTCCCTAGGCGGTTGAAATGTCAAATCAAACCGGCTTTCAGAACGGGCCTTCGTATCGGCCATCGGCCTTTCGCACGCGCCGGCGTTTCCCGATCGTGGCGGGTGTTGTATCGTCAGGATTTTCTGGAGGCGGATGATGATGACGCAGAGTGGGGCACCGGCGCAGGACTGGCTCGCAGGCCAGCAGGCGCCCATGATCGAATTGCTGGAAGCGCTGGTGAACATCGATTCCGGCTCGCGGGATCGCGATGGCGTCCTGGCGGTATTTGGGCGCCTGGCGCAGTTTTTTGAGTCGCGCGGCATCGGCGTGCAATGGCATGAGCACGAGGGCCGCCGGGCAGCGCTGAGCGCGCGCGTGGCCAGTCGTGACGACCAGGCGCGCCCGGTTCTGCTCATGGGCCACTGCGATACGGTATTCCCCGCAGGTGAGGCGGCGCGGCGCCCGTTCACGGTTCGCGCGGGCCAGGCCTATGGGCCTGGCGTGGCCGACATGAAGTCCGGCGTCGTCATGAATGCGTTCGTGCTTGCCGCGGCGCAGCAGGCGGGCGGGCTGGCGCAACCGGTCGTCGCGCTGTTCACCTGCGACGAAGAAATCGGCTCGCCGGATTCGCGCGCCGTGATCGAGGATTTCGCTCGCCAGGCCGACGTGGTCTTCAATGCCGAGCCGGGGCGCCCGGGCGGCGGCGTGGTGACGCAGCGCAAGGGCGGCCTGTCCTTCGCGCTGACGGTGGCCGGCAAGGCGGCGCACTCGGGGGCGAATTTCCAGGATGGCGCAAGCGCGGTGCTGGATCTGGCCCACAAGATCGTGGCCCTGGGCGCGCTCACGGATCTGGAGGCCGGGTTGACGCTGAACGTCGGCCTGATCCAGGGCGGCCTGTCGGCCAATACCGTGGCGCCAGAGGCGCGCTGCAGTATCGATCTGCGCGTCCCTACCCCAGAGTTGCGCGAGCAGGCCGTAGCGCAGATCCAGGCCATTGCCGATACGGTCCACGTGCCCGGCACGCACGCTCGCCTGGCGTTGCTGGCGGAATTCAAGCCGCTGGTGCCCACGCCCGCCGGCATGGCCTTGTACGCGCATTACCGCGACTGCGGTCGCCACTTCGGCCTCGAGATCGGCGCCCAGTCCAGCGGCGGTTGCGCCGATTCGGGCTTTACCGCCAGCCTGGGCTGCCCCACGGTGTGCGCTACCGGCCCCGTCGGCGCGCACTACCATACGCCGCAGGAGGTCACGACGCTCGACACCCTGGTGCCGCGCGCACAGACCCTGCTGCTGGCGATACAGACGCTGGGCACCGGGTTTCAGCGTCCCGGCGCCTGAGCCGCGGGGCCCCTAGCTGCGATAGTCGGCGTTGATGCTGACGTAGTCGTGCGACAGGTCACAGGTGTAGACGGTGTCCTCGGCGTCGCCCCGGCCCAGCGCCACATGCACCTGAATTTCTTCCTGCTGCATGATGCGCTGGCCGTCTTCTTCCCGGTAGGCCGGGTTGCGCCCGCCCTGGTTGACCACCAGGACGTCGTCCAGCCACAGGCGGGTGGCGCCGGTGTCCAGGTCGGCGATGCCGGCATTGCCTACGGCGCAGATGATGCGCCCGAGGTTGGGATCCGACGCGAAGAAGGCAGTCTTCACCAGCGGCGAGTGGGCGATGGCGTACGCCGTTTGCAGCGCTTCTTCCGGGTTGCGCGCTTCGCTGACCTTGACCGTGATGAATTTCGTCGCGCCCTCGCCGTCGCGCACGATCTTTTGCGCCAGGTCGAGCGCCGCCTGCGCCAGCGCGTCGAACAGCGGGGCATAGCGCGGATCGCCCACGGATTCGATGTAGACGCTGCTTTCGCCGCTTGCCACGAGAATGAAGGAATCATTCGTGGACGTGTCACCATCCACGCTGATGCGGTTGAAGGAGCGTTCGGCCAGCCGTGCCACCGTTTCCTGCAGCAGGCGCGCGGACAGGCCGACATCGCAGGCCAGGAAACCCAGCATGGTGGCCATGTTCGGCCGGATCATGCCCGAGCCTTTGCTGATGCCGGTGATGGTGACCGTTTCATCGCCCAGGCGGATGCGGCGCGAATGGATCTTGGGCAGGGTATCCGTGGTCATGATGCTGTGCGCCGCGTGCAGCCAGTTGCCGCTACCCAGGCCATCGACCGCGCGCGGCAGGGCGTCGACAAGCCGCTCGATGGGCAGGCTTTCCATGATCACGCCGGTGGAAAAGGGCAGCACCTGCGTGCTGCGAATGCCCAGGAGTTGCGCCAGCGCCTCGCAGCTTTGCCGCGCGTGCGCCAGCCCGCGCGCGCCCGTGCCGGCATTGGCGTTGCCCGTGTTGATGACCAGGGCGCGGATGTCCTGCCCTTGCGCCAGGTGTGTGCGGCAGACCTGGACCGGTGCGGCACAGAAACGGTTAAGGGTGAACACACCGGCCACGCGGCTGTGCGTGCCCAGGCGAAAGACGGTGAGATCGTTGTGATCCGCCTTGCGTATGCCTGCGGCGGCAATGCCGATGTCTACCCCGGCCACGGGGTGGATGTCGGCTTCTGAAGGGATGTGCAGCTTGACGGCCATGATGGTGCGAAATCCTGTAGGCAGGTTGACGGGGTGGTCATGCCCGCTTGCAGGCGCACCGGCGCGTGCATCAGTTGCGGGTGCCGAGCTGCGGGCGGATCGTGACCTTGAGTTCACCCAGCGTATCGAACAGCGAGAGGCGCTGCGCCTCTGGCAGGCCGGAAAAAAGGCCGTGGATCCACTGCTCGTGCGCCTCGGCCATTTTAGCGAAAGTTCTCCTGCCGCTGGGCGTGAGGCGAATGAGCGAGCTGCGCCGGTCCGTCGCCACCTTCACGCGCTCGACCAGGCCTTCTTTTTCCAGCTGATCGGTAATGCCGGTAATGTTGCCGTTGGTCACCATCATGCGGCGCGACAGCTCGCTCATTTTCATGCCTTGCGGCACGCGCAGCAATTGTGCCATCATGTCGAATCGAGGCAAGGTTGTGCCGAACTGGATGCGCAGCCGGCTGCGCACCTCGCTTTCGATCAGGTTGCAGCAGCTGAGCATGCGCAGCCACAGGCGCAGATCTTGCTGGTCACTGGGTTTGGTACGGCTTTCCAGGTCGGGGTACTGCGTTGATGCTACGTTGGGGTCGATGATGCTGTTCATGCGATGTCCTTGTCCAATCAAGGGCCGCACAAAGCCAGGGCCCTATAATTTTAATCTTGAAGCACAGAATAGTCGGCATTTCAAGCTTGTTCCTTTAGTTAGATCAAGTCAACGCAAAATATTTGAGAATCAAGCGATTGGCAACGCATCCGCACCCTGCGCGAGGGGTGGCGCATGAGGGTGCTGTGCATCGGGGGCGGGCCGGCCGGCCTGTATTTTTCACTGCTGCTCAAACATGCCCGACCCGATGCCGCGCTGCGGGTAGTCGAACGCAAGCCCATCTCCGGTCGCCAGGGCTGGGGGTTGGTGCTTTCGGACGGCGCGCTGGCGGCGTTGGCACAGGCGGATCCCGCGTCCGCACGACGGGTACGCGCGGCCCTGTGCCGCTGGGATAGCGTCGAGGTTGATTTCAAGGACAGTCGCCAGCGCATGGGCGGCCATCGGTTCAGCAGCATCGCGCGCGATACCCTCATCACCATTTTGCAGGATCGCTGCCGCGCGCTGGGTGTGGTGCTGGAGCACGACGCCGAGGTGGACGATGGGCACGCACTGGCCGCGCACTGGGGCGCCGACCTGCTCGTGGCGGCTGATGGGTACCGCAGTGGTGTGCGTCGGCGCCATCCCCAAGGTTTCGGCGCGCAGGTGGAACCCGGCCGCTGCCGTTATCTATGGCTGGGCACGACGCGTCCACTGGATACCTTCGCGTTCGTATTCATGCCTACCCGCTACGGTTGGTTCCAGGCCCATGCCTACCCTTTCGGCGACGGGCTTTCGACCTTCATCATCGAAACGCGCGACGAGACCTGGCGCGCAGCCGGCTTGCAGGCCATGTCGCATTCGGCCGTGCTGGCCTGGTGCGAGGCCTTGTTCCGCCCCTGGCTCGGCGGCCACCGTTTGCTGGCGGGCACGCAGGATGCGCGCCGCTGGCGTCGTTTCGGCGTGCTGGCGTGTGCCCGCTGGATCCAGCCGCTGGCGCTGGCGGGCGGGCGCCGCATCCCTGTCGTGCTCATGGGCGATGCCGCGCATACCGCGCATTTCTCGGTCGGTTCGGGCACCCATCTGGCCATGGAGGATGCGATTGCACTGCAAGACGCCGTGCGCGCGCCGGGCGCCGATCTGTGGCAGGCGCTGCAGCGCTACGAGCACACGCGGCGCGAGCAGACCGTGCGCCTGCGCAACGCGGGGCGCAATTCCATGCAATGGTTCGAAAGCGTCGACTGGCACGCGCGGCTGGCGCCCGAGCAATTCGCCTACTCGCTGATCACGCGTTCCCAGCGCATCTCGCACGAGAACCTGCGTCTGCGCGATCCGCAGTGGTTGGCGTCCTACGAGGTCTGGCTCGCCCGTCAGGTCAGCGCTGCCTTGCCGGATGCGGCGTCCGTCACGGCCGGCCTGCCCATGCTGTTGCCTTACCAAGCGCGCAGCGTGCGCCTGCGCAATCGCATCGTGGTGTCACCCATGGCCATGTATTCGGCGCGCGAGGGTGTACCGGGTGATTTTCATCTCGTGCACCTGGGCAGCCGTGCCATGGGCGGTGCGGGGCTGGTCATGGTGGAAATGACGGCGGTGTCAGCCGATGCGCGCATCACGCCCGCCTGTCCGGGCCTGTGGACCGATGAACAGGCCGCGGCGTTTCGTCGCATCGCCGATTTCGTGCACGCGCACAGCGATGCCTGTCTGGGCATCCAGTTGGGTCATGCCGGCCGCAAGGGCGCGGCGCGCCCGGGCTGGGAGGTGGCGGATCAGCCGCTGGCGCAGGGCGCCTGGCCTTTGTTCTCGGCGTCGGCCATCCCCTGGATGGAGGGCGTGTCGGCGGTGCCGCAGGCCATGACGGCGGCGCACATGGCTGCCGTCACGGCGGATTTCGTTGCCGCCACGCAGCGTGCCGCGCAGGCGGGTTTCGACTGGCTCGAACTGCACTGCGCGCATGGCTATCTCTTGTCGAGCTTTCTTTCGCCGCTGACCAACCGGCGCGGCGACGCCTACGGCGGCCCGCTGGAGAACCGTCTGCGGTATCCGCTGGAAGTGTTCACGGCCGTGCGCGCCGCCTGGCCTGCCCATCTGCCCATGTCGGTACGCATTTCCGCACACGACTGGGTGGCGGGCGGTACCGTGCCCGAGGATGCGGTCGAGATGGCGCGCCGCTTTCATGCCGCCGGCGCCGACATGATCACCTGCTCTTCGGGCCAGGTCAGCGCCGCGCAGAAACCGCGCTACGGGCGCATGTACCAGACGCCTTTTGCCGATCAGGTGCGCAATCAGGCCGGCGTGCCCACCATGGCGGTCGGTGCGATTCAGGATGCGGACCAGGTCAACAGCATCCTTGCGGCGGGCCGGGCGGATTTGTGCGCGCTCGCCCGCCCCCATCTGGCGGACGCCGCCTGGACCCTGCGCGAATCGGCGCGCCTGGGGGTCACCGGCATGGACTGGCCGCGCCAGTATCGCGCCGGCCAGCGGCAACTGGAGCGCGCGCAGGCGTGCCATTCCGTACAGGAGCAGGAATCATGACGCACGACCTGGGGTACAGCGCGCATCAGGATGGTTTCGCGCGCGCCCATCTGCCGCCGCCGGAACAATGGCCCGATTTTCTGCTGAACGGTAATCCCGACGTCGCTTATCCCGCCCGCCTGAATGCGGCCGTGGCGCTGGTCGATGATACGGTTGCGCAAGGGCATGGGGCACGCGTGGCGTTTCAGTGGCTCGAACAGGGGCGCCGGCAGTGCCTGAGCTACCAGGAACTCGCCGTGCAGGTGAACCGTATCGCCCATGTGCTCACGCAGGACATGGGTCTGGTGCCCGGCAATCGCCTGTTGCTGCGCGGGCCCAATGGCCCCATGATGGCCGCGAGCTGGCTGGCCGCGGTCAAAGCGGGCCTGGTGACGGTGCCGACCATGCCGCTGCTGCGGCGCGGCGAGTTGGATGCCATCGTGCGCAAGGCCAGGGTGCAGGCGGCCGTGTGCCATGCCGATCTGCTCGGGGAATTGCAGGCCCGCCGCGACGTCGACGATGGCGGGCCAGCATCCCCGCTGCGCCGCATCATGGTGTTCGGGGATGCGCGCGAGGACGGCCTGGAGGCGGCGCTGGCGCGCAGCCCGGCGCAGTTTGCGGCCTGCGATACGGCGGCGGACGACGTCTGCCTGATTGCCTTCACCAGCGGCTCCACGGGCGAACCCAAGGCTTGCCTGCATTTTCATCGTGACGTGTTGGCCATGTGCGATACCTTTGGTCGCCATGTTCTCGGGCTGACACCCGATGATGTCGTCATCGGCACGCCGGCGCTGGCGTTCACCTTTGGCCTGGGCGGCCTGTTGTGCTTCCCGCTGCGGGCTGCCGCGACCACGGTGCTCGTGCCGTACGAGGATGTGCCTACGCTCCTGCGCCAGATCAGGGATTTCGAGGCCAGCGTGCTGTTTGGCCCACCCACGCTATACCGGCAGATGGCCGCCTGCCTGCCGGCGGGTGGCCTGCCCAGCCTGCGCCGCTGCGTTTCCGCCGGCGAAGCTTTGCCGGACGCCACGCGCCAGCTTTGGAAGCAGGTCAGCGGCCTGGAAATGATCGATGGCTTGGGCGGTACCGAGATGCTGCATGTCTACATTTCCAGCCCGCCCGAGGCCGTGCGTCGGGGCGCGATCGGGCAGGTCGTGCCGGGCTATGAGGCCAGGGTCGTCGACGCGGCGCTGCGGCCCTTGCCGCCCGGCCAGGTCGGCCAGCTGGCGGTGCGCGGCCCCACGGGCTGCCGATATCTGGATGACGCGCGTCAGGCCAGCTTCGTGCGCGAGGGCTGGAATCTTCCCGGCGATTGCCTGAGCATGGACGAGGACGGTTATTTCTACTACCAGGCACGCAACGATGACATCATCGTGTCGTCGGGTTACAGCATCGCCGCGGCCGAGGTGGAAAACGCCCTGCTGTGCCACGCGGCGGTCAGGGAATGCGGCGTCGTGGCCCGTCCCGATCCGCTCCGGGGCAATATCGTCCACGCCTGGGTGGTGCTCGCGCCCGGTCACCCCCCCGGGCCGGACATGGTGCAAACCCTCCAGGCCCACGTGAAGCGCTGCATCGCGCCCTACAAATACCCGCGTGCCATCAGCTTTGTCGATGCCCTGCCGCGCAGCGGCACGGGCAAGCTGCAGCGCTTCGTGTTGCGCGATGTGGCGTCGCGGGCACGCTAGCCGACCAGGCCTTCCAGCACACCCTGTGCGATGTCGAGCGTGGCGTCGATGACCGCATCGTCGTGGGCGGCCGAGACGAAGCCCGCCTCGAACGCCGAGGGCGCCAGATGCACGCCGGCCTCGAGCATGCCGTGGAAGAAGCGGTTGAACAGCGTAGTGTCGGCGAGCGAGACTTCGGCGAAGCTGGTCGGCACTTCGGGGGTGAAGTAAATGCCGAACATGCCGCCCACGGCGTCGGCGCTGAGGCTGATGCCGATGGCGCCGGCCCGCTCGGCCAGGCCGCTGGCTAGACGTTCGGTCTGCCGGCCCAGCGCTTCGTAGAAGCCGGGCTCGCCGACCAGCTCGAGCGTGGCGAGGCCGGCCGCCACCGCGACCGGGTTGCCGGACAGCGTGCCGGCCTGGTAGACGCCACCCAGGGGCGCGATATGGTCCATGATGTCGGCCCGGCCGCCGAAGGCGCCCACGGGCATGCCGCCGCCGATCACCTTGGCCAGCGTGGTCAGATCCGGGCGGATGCCCATCAGCCCCTGCACGCCTTGCGGGCCGACGCGAAAGCCCGTCATCACTTCGTCGAAGATGAGCAGGGCACCATGCCGGGTGCAGCAGTCGCGCACGCCTTCGAGGAAGCCCGCCACGGGCCGTACCAGATTCATGTTGCCGGCGATGGGCTCCAGGATCACGCAGGCGATGTCTTCGCCATGCTCGTCGAAAGCCTGCTCGACGGCGGCCAGATTGTTGTAGTCGAGCACCAGGGTGTGCTGGACGAACTCGGCCGGCACGCCGGCCGAGGTGGGATTGCCGAAAGTGAGCAGCCCCGAACCCGCCTTGACCAGCAGGCTGTCGGCGTGGCCGTGGTAGCAGCCTTCGAACTTGATGATTTTGTTACGGCCGGTGGCCCCGCGCGCCAGGCGGATGGCGCTCATGGTGGCTTCGGTGCCGGAGCTGACCAGGCGCAGCTTTTCCATGGAAGGCATGCGCGCCGAGATCATTTCCGCAAGCTGAACCTCGGCCTCTGTGGGTGCGCCGAACGACAGGCCGTCCTGCGCCGCGCGCTGCACCGCCGCGACCACCTTGGGGTGCGCGTGTCCCAGGATGGCCGGGCCCCAGGAGCCGATGTAATCGATGTAGCGCTGGCCGTCCGCATCCCACAGGTAAGGGCCCTGGGCGCGGGCGATGAAGCGCGGCGTGCCGCCGGTGGACCGGAAGGCGCGCACCGGTGAATTGACGCCACCCGGGATGTGCTGGCAGGCGCGTTCGAAGAGGGCTGTGTTGCGTGACATGATGAGACCTGCGGGAAAAGAGGGGAACGAGGGACGGGCGTCAGGAAAACAGCGCCCGGCAATGCGCTGCGGCGGCGCGGATGTCGGGCGCGTCGAACAGCCCGTTGATCATGGCGAGGCTGTCCGCGCCGGCCGTGACCACGGCTGCGGCATTTTCGGGTGTGATGCCGCCGATGGCGCAAATGGCCACGCGGCACCCGTCTTGCGCGCCGGCGTCGGCCAGTGCGCGCGCTTCGGTGATGACATCCAGCGGCGCCCGCACGGCGTCGGGCTTGATGCGCGACGGATAGACGGCGCCGAAAGCGACGTAATCCGCACCGGCCTGCATGGCTTGCGTGGCGCGGGCGAGCGAATCATAGCAGGACGAGCCTATCACCTTGCCGTCGCCCAGCGCAAGCCGGGCCTGCGCCACGCTGCCGTCATCGCGACCCACGTGTACGCCGTCGGCATCGATCATCGCTGCCAGGCGCCAGTCGTCATTGATGATGCACAGCACGCCCAGTTCGCGGCAGTGCGCCAGCACGCGGCGCGCCTGGGCCAGCCCCTGGCCGGCATCGACGTGCTTGCGGCGCCACTGGAGCGCCGCCATGCCGCCCAGCGCGGCCAGGCGGATGGCGTCGAGCAGGCGTCCGGTGTCGTCCCATTCCGGGGTGATGCCGTAGGGGCCCTGAGGGAAGCGGGGGGTCGCGTTCATGATGGCAGACTCCGGTCGAGAAGCAACTGGCCCATGCCGGGCTGGAAGTGGCGTTCCCGCAGCACAGCAGCGCGCGCCAGGGCGCGCTCGACGGCCTCGGGGATGGCGTGGCCCTGGGCGAGTTCGGCCGTGATGGCGCAGGCGATGGGGCCTTCGGCGTCCAGCAGGCGGGCGGGCAGACTCTCGCTGGGCCAGTTGCGCGCCTGATCGCCCGCCCCAAGCAGGCTGTGGCCGCTTTGGCCGGGCCGCAGGGTTTCGTCGCAGGCCAGCAGCCAGCCGGCGCCGTGGTCGAACAGGACGCCGGCGGCCTGCGCCGCGCTGGCCCCGGGCAGCAGCCCCTGGTTCGCCCACCACGACAGCACGCTGCTGTGCGCCACCACCAGGTCTGCCTGGGGCAGCAGCAGCTCGAACAGGGCGAGCTGCACGTCTTCGGTGTCGATGTCTTCGGCCAGTGATTCGGAAGGGATGCGCCCCGGTTGCAGCACCAGGGGCAGACTGCTGTAGTCGGCCGCGATCTGCGCGACGACGCTCACGGTTTCTGCCGTATAGACGGGGCCGATCTTGATGGCCTTGACCGGCATGTCCTCGAGCAGGCAGCGGGCCTGGTCGTCGAGCAGTTCGGGCGGCGTGGGCACGATGTCTTCGGTGCCCGCGCTGTCGCGCACCAGCGTGGCCGTGAGCGCGCCCAGCGCATGGCAGCCCAATGTCGCGCAGGTAACCGCGTCTGCCGGAAGGCTACTGCCACCGGTTGGATCAAAGGGACCGAAAATAAGAACCAGAGAAGGTGGCGTTGCCTGCACAGTGATGATTTTCGCGTAAATTCGCCGATGTTTCATCAAGGATGCGAACATCGGCCATTGATTTTAGTAAGATGGCCTCCATTTTAATCCATGAGAGTCTGCTCAAGGGCTGTCACGCCGGACCGGCCGCAGGCGACTCATGCATACCGAGTGAGAGATTGAGAAATGCGAACCTGGATGTGTTTGATCTGCGGCTGGATATATGATGAAGCGGCGGGCTTTCCCGAGGACGGCATTGCGCCGGGAACCAAATGGGAAGATGTACCGCCAAACTGGGTATGCCCCGAATGTGGCGCACGCAAGGAAGATTTCGAGCTGATCGAAATCTGACGGCGCGCGCCGGGGGTTGCCGTCTATGGAGAACGCCATGTCAAACCCCGAAGATACCAGCAGCCGCAAAGGCCACGTCAGCCTGGCCGGCCAGTTTCTGCTTGCCATGCCCGGCATGGTCGGGGGAACGCTGGCCAATACCGTGATTTATATCTGCGACCACAACGAGGACGGTGCGCTCGGCCTGGTGGTAAACCGGCCCACGGATCTCACCGTGGGCGATCTGCTGCAGCGCATCGACCTGGATCTGGCGCTGGAAATCGGTCCCGTCAAGGATGCGCCGGTGTTTTTCGGTGGCCCCGTGCAGACCGACAGGGGCTTCGTGCTGCATACGCCGTCGGGCAGCTACAGCTCCAGCGTGCAGCTGGGCCCCATGGCCCTGACGACATCCCGCGACGTGCTGCAGGATGTGTCCCAGGGGCAGGGCCCGCAACGCCTGATGATTTCACTCGGTTACGCCGGCTGGGGCGCGGGCCAGCTGGAAAGCGAAATGGCCCGCAACGCCTGGCTCAATGTCGATGCCACGCAGGAAATCCTGTTCGACGTGCCGGCTGAAAAACGTTATGAAGCGGCGCTCTCGCAACTGGGCATCGATCCGGCCATGCTGATGTCCCAGGCCGGGCATGCCTGAGGCGCAAACGCTGCTGGCTTTCGATTACGGCCTGCGCAAGATCGGGGTGGCGGTGGGCAATACCGTCACCGGTCGGGCGCGCCCCTTGGGCATCATCCGCAGCGACGAACGCGCGCGGCGCTTCGCCGAGATAGCCGCCCTGCTCGCGCAGTGGCACCCCGATATCGTGGTTGTGGGCCTGCCCCTGACGCTGCAGGGCGATGACCAGCTGGCGACTGTACAGGCGCGCCGCTTCGCGAACCAGTTGCGCGGCCGCTTCGGTCTGACGGTGGTGATGGTGGACGAGCGCCACTCCAGCCTGGAGGCACAAGCGATTCTGGCCAGCCATGCCGAAGACGATGCCATGGCGGCCGCCGTGATCCTGCAGCGTTATCTCGATGATCCCGCTGCGGCGGTGGCTCAGGCCGCGCCGCCGGCCGGCAGGTCGTGTCCGGGGTGGCAGGATACCTGCACCAGGTGACGGTCGTGCAAGCGCATGGCCGTGAGCTGGCGGCCCCAGACGCAGCCCGTGTCCAGGCAGATCAGGTGGGGCCGCAGCAGCAGCCCCAGCACGGACCAGTGGCCGAACACGATGGTGTCGCGCTGCGTGGCACGGCCTGGCAGTTCGAACCAGGGCAGGTGGTCGGACGTGCTCACGGGCTTGCCCTTGTGCTTGAAATCCATGCTGCCATCGGGCGTGCACATGCGCATGCGCGTGAGGGCGTTCACGATGACGCGCAGGCGTTTGTGACCTTGCAGTGACGCGTGCCAGGTGGCGGGCTTGTTGCCGAACAGTCCGTCCATGGTCTTGCGCCAGTCCGGCGCGCGCAGCACCGTTTCTACTTCCGCAGCCAGGGCCAGCGTCTGTGCCACCGTCCATTGTGGCAGCACGCCGGCATGCACCATCAGGTAGCCGTGTTCGTAGTGCGCCATCGGGCGTCGGCGCAGCCAGTCCAGGCAGGCCGCGCCGTCGGCATCGGCGAGCAGCGCGTCCAGCGTGTCGGACTTGCCGGGCTCGCGGCATCCGGCCGCCACGCCCAGGGCATGCAGATCGTGGTTTCCCAGGACGCAAGTGGCGCGTTCGCCCAGCGCCATGACCGTCTTCAGCGTGCCCAGGGAATCCGGGCCGCGGTTCACGAGATCGCCGCAAAACCAGAAGCGCGCCCGGGGGTCGGCGCTGATTTCCGGATGCGCCAGCAGGCGTTCCAGCGGACGGCGGCAGCCTTGCAGATCGCCGATGACCCAGACCGGCGGCGGGCCGGTATCAGGCCCGTTGGCGCAAGCGCTTGACATGATGGCGGTTCTCCATGAGGAGCAGGATGAGGAGCGCGAGGATGCCCGCGCCGAGATTGGGCACAAGCGCGGTGACCCAGGGCGCCCATTTGCCCAGCATGCCCACGTTCAGGGCGAGCTGGTTGATCATGAAAAACGCCACCCCCAGCAGGATGCCGACGAAGACCTTGCCGCCCACGCCGCCGCGCCGGGTCTGCATGAAGCTGATGGGCGCGGCGATGGTGATCATGACCAGCAGGGTGAAAGGGTAGGCGAACTTGCGCCACAGGGCCACTTCCTGGCGGTCGGTCTGCAGGTGGTTGTTCTTGAGATAGAGGATGTAATCGAGCAGGGTGGCGATGGACATGCGCTCGGGCGTAAGCACGCGGGCGATGAGGCGTTCGGGCGACAGGCTGGTGTCGAGCGCGCGGCTGGCCTGCTGGCTTTGCTGCGTCAGGGGCGCTTGCGGTGGCGTGGCGTCGGCCAGCGCCTGCAGCGCGCGCGGCTCGATCCGGGTCTGCGTGACGGTGAACAGGGTCAGGCGGCCGGCGTCGAACTGGCCGCGCTGCGCGTGGGACAGGGCCGTGAGCCCGAACTGATCGTCGAATTCGTACAGGGTGATGTCCGCCACGTTGCCGCCCGTGAGTAGGTGGTTGATGTTGATGATGCGCATGCCGCCGCTCGGGTCGGCTTCCCTGAACCAGTAGCCGCTGTTCATGCGCGCGCCGCCCGTGCGGCCCAGGAGGATCATGCTGGCTTCGCTGCTCTTGATCTCGGCGGCGGGCGCCAGGACTTCCGACACCGCGAAAGCGCCCATGACCAGCGGCAGGGTGAGCAGCCAGAGCGCGCCCAGCAGGCGCAGCCCGCTCACGCCGGACACGCGCAGGATGACCAGCTCGTTGCGTTGCGCCAGGCCGGCCAGGGCCAGGATGGCGCCGATGAGCAGCCCGATGGGCAGCAGATCGTAGAGGCGCGTGGGAAGGGCCAGCAGCTCGAGGTAGAAAAGATTGACCAGGCTGAGCTTGCTGCCCAGGTTGTCGAGTTCCTCGATGAGGCCGAACAGGCTGAACAGGCCCAGCAGGGCGAGCAGGACCACGGCGCTGGCGCGATAGATTTCCAGGGCGATGTAGTGGCGTGCAGTGCGCATGTCCGGCGTTCCGTTGGCTCGCGTAAGCTTAGCAAATTCAGGGGATGGCGACTTGCGGCATCCGGCGCCGCAGCACGCTGGCCTGGCGTGCCAGAAACGCCGTCGTTCCCTGTTCTTCGTAGTGGCGCGGGTTCGGGAGCATGGCCGCCAGGTGCGCCGCCTGTGCCGCGCTCAGGCTTGCGGCGCTGGTATCGTAGTATTGCCGGGCGGCGCTTTGCGCGCCGAACGTGGCCTCTCCCCATTGCGCGACGTTCAGGTAGAGTTCGAGAATGCGTCGCTTGCTCATGACGGCTTCCAGCATCAGGGCCAGCACCAGTTCCTGCGCCTTGCGCCAATAGCTGCGTGACGCCGATAGAAACAGGTTTTTCGCCAGCTGCTGGGTGATGGTCGATCCGCCCCGGCGGCGCGCCGTGCCCGCCTGCGCCTGGCGGCGGTTGTATTCCCAGGCGTCGCGCAGGGCGCCCCATTCGACGCCATGGTGCGCCATGAAGCCCGAATCCTCGGCGGCGACGACGGCGCGTTTGAGTTGTTCGCTGATGTTTGCGTAATCGACCCATTCATGGTCGATGGGCGTGGCGACGGCGGCGATGGTCAGTTGGCGGCGGGTTTCGTTCATGAAGGCCGTGCTGGACGGGTTGCTGAATTTCAGCCAGAGCACCATCACGAACAGGCCGAACTGCCACAGCAGCAGCGCGAAACCGGCAAACAGCAAGACGATCAGCGCCAGCCGGCCAGAGTGCGCGCGACGTAGCCCTCCCATCAGGCCGTCATTTGCCGGCGCAGGGCCGCCAGCACGGGCGCGGGGTCGGGGCGCACGCCATGCCAGATCTCGAAACTCACGGCGGCCTGCGCGACCAGCATGCCCAGGCCGTCCGCCCGCGCGCTGGCGCCCTGTTCCGCTGCGGTGCGCAGGAATGGTGTGTCCTGCGCGGCGTAGACCATGTCGTACGCGAGCGCGCCGGGCGCGTAGTGCAACTGTACTTGCAGGGGCTGCTGGCCCGCCAGGCTGCTGGCCGTGGCGTTGACGACCAGATCCCAGTCGCCCGCGATGGCATCCAGCGCGCCGGCGCTCAGCGGCGTGGCGCCAGCGTGGTCGGCCATTTCGGTGCACAGGCCTTCGGCCCGCGCAGGATTGCGGTTGGCCACGTGCAGAGCGGCGCAACCGGCGTCCAGCAGGGCGGGCAGGGCGCCACGCGCCGCGCCACCGGCGCCCAGCAGCAGCACGCGCTTGCCGGCCGGCGCGTGCCCAAGTCGCTCCAGATCCATGATCAGGCCGGCGCCATCGGTATTGCAGCCGGCCAGCGCGCCCTGCGCCTGCCACAGGGTGTTGACGGCGCGCGCCAGGCGCGCGCGCGGGCTGAGCTGTGCGCTTGCCAGCGCCCAGGCCTGTTCCTTGAAAGGAACGGTCACGTTCAGGCCGCAGCCGCCGTCATTGAAGAAGCGCTGCACGCAGGTCTCGAAGCCATCGTGTGGCGCCAGCAACGTGTCGTACTGCAAAGCGATGCCGGTCTGGCCTGCGAACGCGGCGTGGATGAAGGGGGAGCGGCTGTGTGCAACGGGGTTGCCCACGACGGCAAAGCGCAGAACAGGGGTGTGGGTCATGGCATGCGGGTGTCGAGTTCCTGGTTCTGGAAGTGCCAGGTGCGGGTGATGGCCAGAATGTCGGTGTCGCGCGCGATGGCGGGCGGCAGTGGTGCGAAGGGCGCGGCCAGCTGGACGATGCGTTGCGCCGCCAGGTTGAGGATGGCGTGCTCGGAAGGCCGGTCGATCTCCACGCGCAGCAGGCTGCCGTCGGCCTGGATGTAGACCGTGAGCTGCAGGCTGCCGTAAATGCTGCCCTTGGCTTCGTCCGGGTAGTGTTCCGTGCCCAGCTGCTCGATGCGGCTGCGCCAAGCTTCCAGATATTGCGCATAGGCATCCGCACGCGTGGACGGGCCGGTGAAGCGCTGTCGCGGCAGGGCATTGTAATGCTCGATGCGGGCTTTCAGCGCGGCGATGCGCGCGTTCACGATGAGGCTGTCCTGATCCTGCGCGTCGCGGCCGGCGTCGGTCGCCGTGGCCTGGCGTTCTTCTTCCAGGCGCGACGGTGCTGTCTTGAGCTGCGCGACCATGCGCTGTAGCAGTTGCTGCTGTGCCTCTTCCAGTTGCTTCTGGCGCTCGCGCAGCGCGGCGAGCACGACCTCATCCGCCGCATCCGTACTGGTGCGCGGCAGGGGGCTGGTGCTCATGCCGCTGGCGTGCTCGCCGCCGCCCATCAGGTCGGCCTGCGCGAGCAGTTCGGGTTCCAGGGGGGGCAGCAGCGTGGCGGCATTGACCAGGCTGACTTCGAGCGCACGGCTGGCCGGGGGCGTTGCGGCTTTTTCATGGCGCTGGATGGCCAGGGCACCCGCGTGGATGCCCAGCGAAATCAGCAGGGCGAGCGTGAGGTGGTCATTGCGTGGCGCGCGCACACGCATCAGCAGGCTGGAAACCGGTGCCATGGCAATCGGGGGCCGGGCTCAGTCCGACAGGACCTCGCGCAGCCGGCAATGAAGTTCGAGGCCAAGCTCATCAACGCCCAGTATATCCAGATTCACCTGCGTGCCGCGTTCCAGCGGCGGCAGGCCAGGCACGCGCACCACTAGGGGGGCGTCGTTCAGGCGCACCAGATCATCGCGCAGCACCGCACCCGACATCACCTGCAGGCCTTGCTGCTGCAGCCAGCGCAGCGTCCAGTAGCGTTCGATGGCCTGCTGATGCGCCTTCCAGACCGCGTACTGCGATTCGAAGCCACTGATGATGGCGAACAAATCGGCATCGCGCGGCTTGAACGGCGCGACCAGGCGCGCCGAGACGCCATGCTCGGCCGCCGCCAGGATCTGGGACTGGTTGATGAGATCGACGTAGCGGCGCAAGGGCGATGTGGACCAGGCATATTGCGGCACGCCGATGGCCTCGTGGGGCAGCGCGTGCGTGGTCATGCGCACGCGCCCCGCCTGCTGCGAGCGGTAGATGCCCGGCAGGCCGTGTTCGTGCAACAGGCCGCCCCAGGCGTTGTTGGCAAGAATCATGAATTCCGCGACGATGAGGTCCAGGGGCGCGTCGCGCTGCCGCGCGATCAGGCGCACCGGCGTGTCGGGGTCGTCCGGCGGGCCGTCCAGCGCGATGCTGTATTCGACGCGCTGCGCGCTTTCCGGGTAGCCGCGTACGGTGTCGCGTGCGTGCGTGAGGTGGCGCGTGACTTGCCACAAGGGGCGCAGCCATTCGCCGTGCGGCAGCGCCGCCGCGGGGTCCGCCAGGCGTTCGGGCGTGACGACGTCGGCAAACAGATCGTGATGCAGGTTTTGCGCCACGCGGATGTTTTCCAGGCGGCTGCGCGTGCCCAGGATCTCGCCGCTATCCGCATTCATCTGCAGGTACAGGGACAGGACCGGGCGCAGTTCGCCCGCCTGCAGCGAAAACGCGGCGATGATGTCGTCGGGCAGCATGTTGATGCGCTGGCCCGGCATGTAGACGGTCGCCATGCGCTTGCGCGCCAGTTCGTCCGCGGCGCTGCCCCGGGTCACGGCCAGTGCCGGCGTGGCGATGTGCACGCCGATCTCGACCACGTCGTGGCCCAGTTCGCGTACCGACAGGGCATCGTCGATATCGGTGGTCTGGCTGTCGTCCACCGAGTAGGCGGTCACCTCGGCCAGCGGCAGATCCAGGCGCGGGATGTCGGGCTGGATTGCCGGCGCTGCCGTGCCGCGCGGGAAGTGACTGGCCGTGAAGCGGTACTGGTGCAGCGCCAGCGGGTGGGGCCAGACCTTGAGCGCCAGCAGCAGCTGCTCCGGCGATTGACGCAACCGGGTCAGGGCGGCGTCGAAGGCCTTCCATTCGGGCGTGTTCTTGTCCGGGTTGACGAGAAAGCCCGGCGCGACGCCCGCCAGCGCTTCGGGCAGCTGGCCCGCGACCATGGCCTCGGTCCACGCTTCTTGTAACGCCTGTTGTTGTTTTTTCTTTTCCACCGCCGCCAGCGCGGCCTCGAGGATGTCCGGGGGCGCGGGCCGGTAGCGTCCCTTGCCGCGCCTGTGGAAGTACACGGGTGCGCCGTGCAGGGTCAGGATGAGGGCGGCCTTTTCTACGGCGGTGGGCGGATGGCCGAAGTAGTCCAGGGCGAAGCTCGCCGCGTCCATGTCTTCCTGGGGCGCGCACTCCCAGATGAAGGCCACGTCCTGCTCGTCCGCCAGCGCGCGGGCCTGGTCCAGCAGTTCCGCAGGCGCGGGCGCGTCGAATTCGAACAGCACACTGGCGCGCTTGATCTTGCTGCGCTTGCCCGTGCCCGATTCCACCTGCAGGGTGGCTTCGGTCTGCGAGAGGATCTTTTCGGCCTTGAAGGCGCCGCTGTCCTCGTAAAATACGTATTGGCTCATGGGTTTCCTTGCGGCGGCGGGTTCAGGGCGAAGGCCAGCACTTCAGGCAGCCAGCGCGCGAAATCGGAAAGGCCGTGGTCGCCGCCCTCCAGAATGTGTCCGTGGCTGCCGGCATACCAGTCGGCCATGTCGCGCCAGTCGAGCACTTCGTCGCCCTTGCAGGCGAGCAGGTAGTAGCGCTCGGGCCGGGTGGGGCGGCGTCGGCCCAGCGCCTGGAGCTCGCGCAGATGCGCGACCTCGAAGGTCATGGGTTCGCCGCTGTGGTAGGCGGTGGTTTTGCCGATCCGGTCGGCCAGGTTGCGCGCCGGATCGACGGCGGGATTGAGCACGACGGCGCGGCACTGCCACTCTTCTGCCAGATGATTGGCATAGAAGCCGCCCAGCGATGAGCCGATGATGGCCAGATCCCGCTGTGCATCCAGGCCGCGGGCGACGGCAGCGCCGATGCGTTCATGGCACAGGGCCATGGCCTCGGCCGGGCTGACCGGCAGCTGGGGACAGTCCCACTGCGCCGTCAGGCCGCGCTGCGCCATGGCCTCGGTCATCAGGCGCGCCTTGAAGGAGGCCGGCGAGGAGCGGAAACCATGCAGGTACAGAATCATCCCGAAGCCTCGTCCGTGCCGGTCGGGCGGGTGGTGGCCAGGCGCTGGAGCAGCCGGTCGTGCAGGCCGCCGAAGCTGCCGTTGCTCATGATGACGATGGCGTCGCCGGGCCGCGCGTCGGCGCAAAGGGCGTCGGCCATGGCGTCCAGATCGTGCCAGCTGCCGGCCCGTTCGCCCAGCGGCGCCAATATCTGGGCCGGATCCCAGCCCAGCGCGTGCCGGCCCGTCGTCTGGCCGAAGCAGTAGACCTTGTCGGCGCCGGCCAGCGCCTCGGGCAGGCGGGCGGCCATGGTGCCCAGCTTCATGGTGTTGGAGCGGGGCTCCAGCACGGCGATGATGCGCGCCTGCGGCTGCTGCTGGCGCAGACCCGCCAGCGTGAGCGCGATGGCCGTGGGATGATGGGCGAAGTCATCGTACACGCGGATGCCGTTGCGATCTGCGCGCAGTTCCATGCGGCGCTTCACGCCGGTAAAGCCCGACAGGGCCTCGATGGCCTGTTCCGGGGCAACGCCGGCCTGCCCGGCCGCAGCAATGGCGGCCAGCGCGTTGTTACGGTTGTGCGCGCCGCCCAGGTGCCAGCGCACCCGGCCGCGCCGGCGTGTGCGTGCGGGCGCGCTCGCATCTGCCGTGTGCACATCGAACGGCCCGCTGGCATCCGCATCGTGCGCCTGCCATTGGCCCTGCGGGCCGAAATCCTGCACCGGCGTCCACACCCCCCGGGCCAGGACGCGATCCAGCGCGGCGTCGGGCGCGTGGCGGATGATGTTGCCGCGGGACGGAATGGTACGCACGAGGTGGTGGAACTGGGTTTCTATGGCGCCCAGGTCGGGGAAAATATCGGCGTGATCGAATTCCAGGTTGTTCAGGATCAGCGTGCGGGCGCGATAGTGCAGGAATTTGGAGCGCTTGTCGAAGAACGCCGTATCGTATTCATCCGCCTCGATGACGAAGGCCGGGCTGTCGGGCCGCAGGCGGGCCGAGAGGGCCAGCCCCGGGGCGATGCCGCCGATGAGGAAGCCCGGAGCGTGTCCGGTCTGTTCCAGGATCCAGGCCAGCATGGCGCTGGTGGTCGTCTTGCCGTGCGTGCCCGCCACTGCGAGCACGTGTCGGCCGTGCAGGACGTGTTCGCCCAGCCACTGCGGACCGGACATGAAGGGTAGGGACTGGTCCAGCAGTGCCTCCATGAGCGGGTTGCCCCGGCTCACCACGTTGCCCACGACGTACAGGTCGGGCCGCAGGCGCGTCTGCGCGGCATCGAAGCCTTCGATGAGGCGGATGCCCTGCGCTTCGAGCTGGGTGCTCATGGGCGGGTAGACATCGGCATCGCAGCCCGTGACCGTATGGCCGGCGGATCGTGCGATCAGCGCCAGGCCACCCATGAAAGTGCCGCAGATTCCTAGAATGTGCAAGTGCATTGCCGTCCTCCGGCGCCTATTGTAAACAGCGCCCCGGCGCCTGTCTGCCGCCGGGCGCGGTGGTATCATGCCCTCATGAAGAAATGGATGCGCGTGCCGGCGGCGCAAACCGCGCTGCCGGTTCAACCCTTACGGCGGACCGTGTTGCTTGCCGGTCTGGCCGGTGTTGGCCTGTCCGCTGCCGGCGTGTCCGCAGCCGGCCTGGCGGGCGTGTCTTCCGGCGCTGTGGACACCTTGTTTTCACGTTCCTTCACGGATCTCGATGGGCGCGAGCAGTCGCTCGCGGCCTTGCGTGGCGAGCCCCTGCTGCTCAATTTCTGGGCCAGCTGGTGCGCGCCCTGCGTCAAGGAAATGCCCGATCTGGACGTGCTGCACCAGCGTTATCCGCAGGTGCATGTGGTGGGGCTGGCGGTGGATACGGTGGCCAATGTGCGCCGCTTCGGCGAAAAAGTCCAGGTGTCCTACCCGCTGCTGATCGCCGGCCACGGGGGCATTGCGCTCATGAAGCAGCTGGGCAATCCGCGCGGCGGCCTGCCGTTCACGCTGCTTTTCGGCGCGAACGGCCGTATCGACCGGCATTGGCTGGGCCAGATCGATCCGCAAACGCTGGAAACCGTGCTGGCCGCGTTGCGGTCATGATGGCGTTCTTAATGGACAAATTCACGGAATTGGCGTACAAAGTCGGTCTGTACTGAACAGAAATCCGCAATGGCGCAACACATTCTTGTCGTGCACGGGCCCAACCTCAACCTGCTGGGCACGCGCGAGCCCGACGTGTACGGACACCAGACGCTTTCGGACATCAACGCACGCCTGCAGCGCATCGCGCAGGAGGCGGGTGCCCGCTGCCAGGTATTCCAGAGCAATCATGAAGGGGCGCTGGTCGACCGCATCCAGGCGGCGGCACAGGATCGGACGGATTTCATCATCATCAATGCAGGGGCGTATACGCATACCAGCGTGGCGCTCCGCGATGCGCTCGCCGCCGTGGCCATCCCCTTTGTGGAAGTGCACCTGAGCAACATCCACCGTCGCGAGCCGTTTCGGCATCATTCCTGGCTCTCGGGTGTGGCCAAAGGTGTCATTGTTGGCCTGGGCGCCGACGGATATGAAGCGGCCCTGCGCCATGCGCTGGGGCAGGGCGAGTAGCAAATCAACGGAATTTTCGGAATGGACCTCAGAAAACTGAAAACCCTGATCGATCTGGTCTCGGACTCAGACATTGCCGAGCTTGAAATCACCGAGGGTGACGGCAAGGTCAGGATCGTGAAGGCGTCGGCGCCCCAGGCGCCGGTCATGGTGATGCCGGACGCGGTCGCACCCGCTGCCAGCGTGGCGGTACAGGCCGCGGCGCCGGCGGCGCCCGCGCCCGCTGCGCCACCGCCCGGGCATGTCGTCAAGGCACCCATGGTCGGCACCTTTTATCGCGCGCCCAATCCTGGGGCCACGCCGTTCATCGAAGTGGGGCAAAGCGTCAAGGAAGGCGATCCGCTGTGCATCATCGAGGCCATGAAGCTGCTCAACGAGATCGAGGCGGACAAGTCCGGTGTCGTACGCGAAATCCTGGTCGAGAACGGCGAGCCGGTTGAATATGGCCAACCCCTGTTTGTGATCGACTGAGGCATGTTCGAAAAAATACTGATCGCCAATCGGGGCGAGATCGCGCTGCGCATTCAGCGCGCCTGCCGCGAGATGGGCATACGCACGGTGGTCGTCCATTCCGAGGCCGATCGCGAGGCCAAGTATGTACGCCTGGCGGACGAGTCGGTCTGCATCGGCCCGGCTGCGCCGCGGGACAGCTATCTGAACATGCCGGCCATCATCGCCGCGGCCGAAGTGACCGATGCCGAGGCCATTCATCCGGGCTACGGCTTCCTCGCGGAAAACGCGGATTTTGCCGAGCGCGTCGAGAAGAGCGGTTTCGTCTTCATCGGCCCCCGGCCTGAAACGATTCGCCTGATGGGCGACAAGGTCACGGCAAAGCGGGCCATGATCGAGGCCGGCGTGCCCGTCGTGCCCGGCTCGCCCCAGGCGCTGCCGGACGATCTCGACGAAGTGCAGGCCATGGCGCGCGCCATCGGCTACCCGGTCATCATCAAGGCGGCGGGCGGCGGGGGCGGGCGCGGCATGCGCGTGGTGTATACCGAGGCTGCCCTGTTCAGCGCGGTGGCCATGACACGCTCGGAAGCGGCGGCGGCCTTCAACAATCCCGACGTCTATATGGAAAAGTACCTGGAAAATCCGCGCCACGTGGAAATCCAGGTCATGGCGGACGGCGCGCGCCAGGCCGTGTGGCTGGGCGAGCGCGACTGCTCCATGCAGCGCCGCCATCAGAAAGTGATCGAGGAAGCGCCCGCGCCCGGCATCGCGCGCCGCCTGATCGAGCGCATCGGCGAGCGCTGCGTCGAGGCCTGCAAGCGTATCGCCTATCGGGGCGCGGGCACTTTCGAGTTCCTGTACGAGGATGGCGAGTTCTATTTCATCGAGATGAATACCCGCATCCAGGTCGAGCATACCGTCACCGAGATGGTCACCGGCCTGGATCTGGTGCGTCAGCAGATCGAGATCGCCGCGGGCGAGCCCTTCACCCTGCGTCAGCGCGATATCGTCGTCAAGGGGCATGCGCTGGAATGCCGCATCAATGCGGAAGACCCGTTCAAGTTCACGCCCAGCCCGGGCCGGGTCACCAACTGGCATACGCCGGGCGGACCGGGCGTGCGCATGGATTCGCACGTATTCAGCGGCTATACCGTGCCGCCGAATTATGATTCCATGATCGGCAAGCTCATCACTTACGGCGATACGCGCGAGCAGGCCATTGCCCGCATGGAGATCGCATTGTCGGAAATGGTGGTGGAGGGCGTGCAGACGAACATTGCCCTGCACCGCGAATTGTTGCGCGATGCCCGCTTTCTGAAGGGGGGCACCAGCATCCACTACCTGGAACAAAAACTGGCGCAACGCGCCGCCTGAGCGCATCATGCAGGAACTGATCCTCGTTTGCGCACAATCCTCGGCGCAGGCATTGGCCGATGCGCTGTTCGAGGCGGGCGCGCTCTCGGTGAGCGTCGAGGATGCCGACGGCGAGACGCCGCAGGAAACGCCGCTCTACGGTGAGCCGGGCCTGATGCCCGAGATTCCCGCGTGGCGGCGCAACCGGGTCATCGCCCTGGTCGCGCCGGCGCAGGATGCCGACGTGCTGCTGCATGCCCTGGCCGTGGCGGGCCTCGCCCAGGCCATCCAGGGTGAGCCCAGCCTGCGCAGCGTGCCGGATCAGGACTGGGTGCGCCTGACCCAAAGCCAGTTCGGTCCCATGAAGATCGGTACGCGCCTGTGGATCGTGCCCAGCTGGCACCGCGATGATCCCGACGTGCAGGCGCTGGGCCCGGACAGCCTGTGCATCGCCCTCGATCCCGGCCTGGCCTTTGGCACCGGCAGCCATCCCACGACGCAGCTGTGCCTGGAATGGCTGGATGCCCATGATGTACAGGGCAGGACGGTGCTGGATTATGGCTGCGGTTCCGGGGTGCTGGCCATTGCGGCCAGCCTGCTGGGGGCTGCCAGCGTCAGGGCGGTGGACATCGATCCCCAGGCCGTCAGGGCGGCGCGCGATAACGCCGCCGCCAACCAGGTTCCGGTCAGCGTCATGCTGCCCGATGCGCTCGACGCGGCCGCAGCCGACATCGTTCTCGCCAACATCCTGTCCGGCCCGCTCAAGGTCATGGCGCCCCTGCTGTGCGCCAGGGTCGCACCCGGCGGACATCTGGTATTGTCTGGCATACTGGAATGGCAGACGCAGGCGCTCATCGATACCTATGCGCCCTGGCTTGCGCTGGCTGTCTGGAAATCACACGATGGCTGGGTATGCCTGCACGGATGCCGCCCCCACTCATGACGGTTCATGATATGTGCAAACCATGGTGGATCTGACCACACAATGCCCCCGCTGCGGAACCCGCTTCCTGGTCAGCCCCGAGCAGCTGCAGCTGCGCAAGGGCTATATCCGCTGCCTGCATTGCGCGCATATCTTTGACGGCTACGAGGCCGTGGTCTCGAGCGACGAGGCCGAAGCCCCTGTCGATGCGCCGGCGATCGCACCGGCCACACCACCATCTCCTTCACCCGCCACAGTCCCTTTCGTTGCGCCCACCGGCACGCCCGCCGTGGTGCGCCGCCGGGGCGAGTTCACGATCTCCGGGACTGACCCCGCACCGGGCGGCCGCCATGAGCCTACCGTGGCCATGTCCGGCGGCGCTGCGCCGGAGCCCGGGCCGGAGCCCACCATGAGCTTCGTGGCGCCGGTGGCGCCGCGGGACATCCGGATGCCGTCGCACACGCGCGATGCGCCCGTTGCGCACGAGCCCTGGGTGGGTGTGATGCGCACCCTCTGGCTGGTCCTGATCGTGCTGGGGCTGGGCGTGGCGGCGCTGCAGGCCGCGGTGATCTTTCGTGTGCAACTGGCGGAGCGCCTGCCGCAGACGCGGCCTGCGCTCGAGCGCCTGTGTGCATCGCTGTACTGCCAGGTGCCCTATGGCCGCCATCCCGACATGATCGTCATCACGCATTCGTCCCTGCAGCAAGGCCGGCGCGCCGCGCCGGAAACGGATGCCGCGGCGTCGACCGACACCGACGAGCGCACCGCCTACCTGCTCGAATTCACGCTGCGCAACCGCCATAGCGGCGCACAGGAGTGGCCCACTGTCGTGCTCGAGCTCAAGGATGCGGCGGGGGCCACGGTGGCGCGGCGCAATCTGCCCGCAAGCAATTATCTGCCCGGGCCGGTGCAGGGCCTGCCGTTTCCCGCCAACAGCGAGCGCCGCGTGCGCCTGCCGCTGCAGGTCAGCGGTCTGAAGCTCAACGGCTATCAGCTCACCACCTTCTTCCCCTAGTCCATCACATAGGTACGCGCATGTCCGAGGATGTCCTGGTCTGTGGTTCCCTGGCGTTCGACACCATCGCCGTGTTCGAGGATCGCTTCAACCGCCATATCCTGCCCGACAACATCCATTCGCTCAGCGTATCGTTCTACGTGCCCAGCCTGCGCAAGGAATACGGCGGTTGCGCTGGCAACATCGCCTACAACCTGCGCAAGCTCGGCGGCCATCCCGTCCCGGTGGGGACGGTGGGCGAGGATGCCGACGATTACCTCGCCTATCTGCAGCGCATGGGCATCGATACCGGCCTGGTGCGCGTCATCCCCGGCATGTATACGCCGCAATGCTTCATCACGACGGACCTCGACAACAACCAGATCGCCTCGTTCCATCCCGGCGCCATGATGCGGGCAGCTGAAAACGACATCGGCGCGCGCGAGGCCGCCTGGGGCATTGTTGCGCCCGATGCGCGCGACGCTATGTTCGCCCATGCCGAGCGGCTGCATGCGCGCGGCATTCCCTTTGTTTTCGATCTCGGCCAGGCCATGCCGCTCTTTGATGGCGCGGCGCTGATGCGCATGATCGCGCTTGCCGATGTGCTCACCGCCAATGAATACGAGGCCAGTGTGATCGCCCAGCGCACGGGGCGCAGCATGGCGGCCCTGTCGAGCGGGTTGCGCGCCGTGATTGTGACGCAAGGCGCGCAGGGGGCAAGGCTTTATCGGGACGGCGCGGCAACGACGGTGCCGCCGCTGGTGCCGGCGCAGGTCGTGGATCCCACAGGTTGCGGCGATGCCCATCGCGCCGGCCTGCTGTTCGGCCTGACCCAGGGTTGGGACTGGTACGACGCGTGCTGCCTGGCCAACATCATGGGCAGCATCAAGATTGCCTCGCGCGGGCCGCAGAACCATGCGGTGGTGCTGGATGCCGTGCAGGCGGCACTGGCGGGGCACTTCGGCCTGGACGTGCGCCTGGCCTGAGGCGGGGCCACCGCCCGGCCGGTGGCTGCCTTCCTAGACGCCGACGAGCGTGAACGCCAGGTGCTGCAACACCATCATGGCCACCTGGGCCAGCACCAGCAGGACCAGCGGCGAGAAATCGATACCGCCTAGATCGGGCAGCACGCGGCGGATGGGATCGAGCAGGGGGGCCGTAAGCGTCCTGAGCGTGGGCATGATGGGCGCCATGGGGTTGACCCAGGACAGAATGGCCTGAATCAGGGTGGCCCACAGGATTACATTGAAGGCCCAGCGCGCCATGGTGAGCAGGGCCGCGACCAACAGGGGCACGAGGTGCTGCACTGGCGGCAGGCGCCCGACGACGATGAACCAGTTCAGCAACAGATAAAGCACGGCCGCGAGCGCGCAGGCCAGCAGGCTGGGCCAGTCGAAACGCGCGCCGGGCGAGACCAGCCGGCGGATGGGCTGCACGAGCCAGTCCGTCAGACGCCAGACGGCCTGCGTCCAGGGGTTGAAGGCGTGCAGGCGGATGGCGTAGGCCCAGGCGCGCACGATGAGCACGATGCCGAGCAGCGAAAAAAGAATATTGATCAGAAAGCTCAGGGTGTCGCTCAACATGGATCATCCCGCCTGACGGTCAGGACTGTGCAACGGGGAAAGGCCACGCGCCGTTGGGGTTGAGGCCGCTGCGGAGTGCTTTGGCCTTGGCCATGGCCTGCTTCCTGGCAGCCTGCGCCGCCGCCCGGCTCATGGTGGTACGGGTGTTTTCGCCCGCGCTCTCGGCGCTGGTCTTGGGGGCATTCGTCATGGGGTTACTCCTAGCGGGATCTCTGGAATCTTCAGAAGTCTACCGCAAAGGCGGCATGGGCGTGAGTGCAAATTTGCGTGAACAACGGGTTGCGTTAAACGCCATGCTCTGGCAAGATAACTTGTTTCATGGCAAATGATTATAGGAGCAATCATGCTGAAGCTGAATATACTGGGCCGCAAAATCGGCATTGCCGCAGGAACCCTGCTCGCCGCCGCAAGCCTTGCGCACTCGCCCGTACACGCAGAAAGCAAGGGCAATGTCCATCTGGCCTATGTCGAATGGTCATCCGAAGTTGCCTCCACCAACGTCATGCGTGTGCTGCTGGAAAAAGCAGGCTATGACGTGAAAATGACCTCGCTGGCCGCCGCTGCCATGTGGCAATCGGTCGCTACGGGGGATGCCGATGCCCTGCTGGCCGCCTGGCTGCCGACCACGCACCAGGATTATTACGAGGAGCTGGGTGACAAGATCGACGATCTGGGCCCCAATCTGGATGGCACCAAGCTGGGTCTTGTCGTGCCCGCCTATACCCCCATCGATTCCATCGAAGACCTCGCGGCCAACGCCGACAGGGTGAACAAGGAAATCATCGGCATCGATCCGGGTGCCGGGCTGCAGCGCCTGACGGGCGATGTGATCAAGGCCTATGACCTGCCGCTGCGCCTGCGCGACGGCACGGATGCGACCATGACGGCCGCCTTGGGCACGGCCATCGATCACAAGGAAGACATCGTGGTCACGGCCTGGACGCCGCACTGGATGTTCGCGCGCTGGGATCTGAAATACCTGGATGACCCCAAGGGGATCTACGGCGGGGCGGAGCAGATCCACACCATCGCGCGCAAGGGGCTGAAAGAGGATATGCCGGAAGCCTATGCCATCCTGGACAATTTCGAGTGGACCGCGGACGACATGGGCGAGATCATGCTCATGAACGAGCAGGGCGGCGACCCCTATGAAAACGCCAGGAAGTGGGTGGAAGATCATCCCGAGAAAGCCGAAAAGTGGCTGGCTGCGAACTGATTTTCTGATTGACGTCCGCGCGGCGGGCCGGTCTGGCCCGTTGCGTCGGCCGTTTCTGTTCTGGAGGATCAGATTGCCTGTATGACTGACACTGCCGAAATAAAGATAAAAATACGGGGTTTGAGCAAGGTGTTCGGCGCCAACCCCCGGCGCGCACTTGAAATGCGCGATGCCGGCATGAAACGGCCGGAAATCTTCGAGAAGACAGGCCAGACGCTGGGCCTGTCCAATATCGATTTTGACGTCCATGAAGGCGAGCTGCTCGTCATCATGGGCTTGTCCGGATCGGGGAAATCCACGCTGATCCGCTGCCTGAACCGCCTGATCGAGCCCACCGAGGGCCAGATACTGATTGACGGCGAAGACATCACGCGGCTCAACGACAAGGCCTTGCTGGACGCCCGGCGCCGGCACTTCTCCATGGTGTTCCAGAACTTCGCCCTGTTTCCGCATCGCAGCGTGCTGCAGAATGCCGAATTCGGCCTGGAAATCCGTGGGGTGGACAAGGCCGAACGTCGCACCGCCGCGCTTACTGCGCTCGAACAGGTCGGGCTCAAGGGCTGGGAAGACGCCTACCCGCATCAGCTTTCGGGCGGCATGCAGCAGCGTGTCGGCCTGGCACGCGCCCTGGCCAACGATGGCAGCGTGCTGCTCATGGACGAGGCCTTCTCCGCCCTGGATCCGCTCATCCGCAAGGACATGCAGCAGGAACTGCAGGAGCTGCAGTTCCATACGCGCAAGACGACGATTTTCATTACGCATGATCTGGACGAGGCCCTGAACATCGGCGATCGCATCATTCTGCTCAAGGATGGCGAGATCGTGCAGCAGGGCACGCCGGAAGACATCCTGCGCCATCCGGCCGACGATTACGTGGCCCGCTTCATCGAAGGGGTGGACAAGTCGCGCGTGCTCACGGCCAGGAATGCCATGCGGCCCGTGCGGGCAACCGCGCGCGAGAGCGACGGCCCGCGTACCGTGCTGCACAAGATGAGCGAGAACGGCATCGATTCCATCTACATCACGTCGCGCGACCGCCGGCTGCTGGGCCTGGTGGATGCCGCTGCGGTGGATCAGGCCGTGCGTCAGCAGCGTGATCACATCCGCGACCTCATCGATGCGGACGTGCCCACCGTCAGCCCCGAAGAACCCCTCAGCGCGCTGTACGGCATGTTCTCGCCGCGCAGCGTGCCGATTGCCGTGATCGATGACGACCGACGCCTGCTGGGCGTGGTCGTCAAGGGCGCGGTGCTGGATGAACTGGCCAAGGCGGGCGAAGCCACTGCGGCCGAGGAGGCGCAATGATGGAGAACGTCTTGCCTCGCGTGCCCATAGGCCCGTGGATAGAAGGTGGCCTCAAATGGCTGACCACCGAGTACTCGGTGGTGACGCGCGGCATCTCGCGCATGACGCAGAACGGCATCGACAACCTGAACGACGTCCTGCTCGGTACGCCGGACTGGCTGTTCATGGCCATCGCGGCCGTGATCTGCTGGCGCCTGTCGGGCTGGCGGCTGATGCTGGGCGCGCTGGCTGGTCTGATGCTCATCGACAACATGGGCCTGTGGGATCCCATGGTCAAGACGCTGACGCTGGTGGTCATCGCCACCCTGGTCGCGGTCGTCATCGCCTTGCCCATCGGCATCATGGCCGCGCTGTCGAACCGTTTGTATCGGCTCGTCATGCCGGTGCTGGATTTCATGCAGACCATGCCGGCGTTCGTTTACCTGATTCCGGCCATACCTTTCTTCGGCATCGGTTCGGTTTCCGCCATATTCGCCACCGTCATCTTTTCCATGCCGCCGGCCATCCGCCTGACCATACTGGGCATTCGCCAGGTGCCGTCGGATCTGATCGAGGCGTCCGACGCCTACGGCGCCACGCGCATGCAAAAGCTCTTCAAGGTGCAGCTGCCGCTGTCGCTGCCGACCATCATGGCGGGCATCAACCAGACGATCATGCTGGCCTTGTCCATGGTGGTCATCGCCGCCATGATCGGTGCCGAAGGCCTGGGCAGTGAAGTCTGGCGCGCCATCCAGCGCCTGCGCCCCGGTGATGGTTTCGAGGCCGGCATTGCCGTGGTCATCCTGGCCATGCTGCTGGATCGCATCACGCAATCGCTGCGCAAGTCCCGGCGCAAGAAGGACTAGCCCGGCCCTCCCGGCCATCGGGGGACTGTGGCTAAAATGAGGGCCTTGGAACGCGCACGGCGTTGCGCGTTCGCGCCAATGCTCATTTCAGCCAGGAATGCCGCCATGAATCATGTCGTATCGCAGTGCCGCCTGCCGCTGGTGATGGCCGGCTGCCTGCTGCTTGCCGCCTGCGGTCTTCAGGCGCCCTCCGTTGCGCCCGGCGCGGCGGCGGGCCTGCCGTCGTGTGTCGCCGTCGCGCCATCGGAGCCCTTGCTGGGCAGCTGGCTGGCGGTGCACTCGCGCAAGGGCGTTGCCGGAGAGATGCGTACGCTGTTCAGCCTGCAGGCCGATGGCAGCATGCGCTATGACGAGCAGTTGCGGCGCAAGGGCAAGCCCTCGCAAGGGCTGTCGGAAACCGGCTGCTGGCAGCGTGAAGGCGATACCCTGGTCCTGCGCACGCTGGAGTCCAATGGGTCGCCCGTCGATCTGGACGATCCCATGTTCCTGAATCGCTTTCGTATCCTGGCCCGCGACGGGGAGGTGCTGCGTCTGCAGCCGGCGCATGGCCAGGTGCTCAACGCCCGGCGCGTCTCGGCAGGCTATCGCCTGCCGTTCTAGCGCGCCGGAGCATCAAGCTCGCCACACCTCAGGATTCCACTTCCCGCGTTTCAGGTGACGTGCCCCGCGGTGCGATCAACAACTGGCTGGCCACCGTCAGCACGATCAGGCCGACGCCGATCAGATCGGTGGTCAGGCCGGGCTTGATGAGCAGCAGGGCGGCGGCCAGCAGCATGGCTCTTTCCCACAGGCGGGCGATGCCGAAGAAGAAGCTGCTGTGCATGGCGCCGGCCAGACAGACGACGCCCACCACGGCACTGACGGTGGTGATGAGGATGGTGATGCCGTCACCCTGGAGCAGCAGCGACGGGCCGAACACGAACATGAAAGGGATGATGAAGCCCGTCAGGCCCAGTTTGACCGCGGCCACGCTGGTGTCGTAGAGGCTGGCGCGCGAGATGCCGTTGGCGGCGTAGACCGCCAGCGCGACCGGCGGCGTAATGGCCGAGAGCACGGCAAAGTAGAGCACAAACAGGTGGGCCGCCTCGACCTGCACGCCCAGCTTGACCAGGGCGGGTACGAGCAGCGCCACCAGCACGATGTAGGCCGGCGTGGTGGGCAGGCCCATGCCCAGGATGATGCCGGCCACGCCCGTGAGGATGAGCGCCAGGATGATGTGGCTTTGCGACAGGGTCAGGACCAGGCTGGTGAAGCTCAGGCCCAGGCCGGTCAGCGTCACGACGCCGATCACGATACCGGCACACGCGCAGGCCAGCGCCACGACCACCGTATTGCGCGCGCCCATTTCCAGCGTTTCGATGATGGCGCCCAGCGTGAAGGTCTTGCGCGTGGAGGCGCGCAGCCAGGTGGTGGGAATGACGGAGCAGATGCCCGTCATGGCGGCGAAGGCCGCGCTGTAGCCCATCAGCAGCACGACGATGATGACCAGCAGCGGCAGGAACAGGTGGCCGCGCTCGCGCATGACGTCGCCCAGGCGCGGCAGCTCGTCCTTGGGCAGGCCCCGCAGGCCGATGCGCTTGGCCTCGAAGTGCACGGCCATGAACACGGCGACGTAATAGAGGATGGCGGGCAGGATGGCGTACTTGGCTACTGTCAGGTAGGACACGCCCAGGAACTCGGCCATGACGAAGGCCGCGGCGCCCATGATGGGCGGCATGAGCTGGCCCCCGGTGGAGGCGACGGCTTCGACGCCGCCGGCAAAGCCGGGCCGGTAGCCGGTGCGCATCATCATGGGGATGGTGAAGACGCCCGTGGTCATCACGTTGGCCGTGGCGCTGCCCGACACCGTGCCGAACAGGCTGCTCGTCACGACGGCGACCTTGGCCGGGCCGCCTGCGCTCGAACCCGTGAGCGCCATGGCGAAATCCATGAACAGCTGGCCTGCCCCGCTGCGTTCGACGAACGTGCCGAACAGGATGAACAGCATGACGTAGGTGGCCGACACGTACAGCGGTATGCCGAAGATACCTTCGGTCGTCAGATAAGTCTGGTCAATCAGGATGTCATAGGACTGATTGCCGGCGGTCCAGGCATAGAGCATGAATACGACCGCGATCGCGGGCAGTGCCCAGCCGGTCACCCGGCGCGTCGCCTCGACGAGCAGGATGATTATCAGGCTGCCGAAGACGAGATCGTAGCCATTGGGATCGTCGACATAGGGCATGCGCGTGACCATGTAGTCGACGAACACGGTCGGGTACAGGGCGGCGGCGACGGCCAGCAGCATCAACACCATGTCCAGCAGGCTGACGCGCTCGCGCCGCCGGAAGCCGGGAAACATGAGGAAGGCCAGCGCGATGGCGAAGGCCAGGTGGATTCCCCGCATCACGTAGGCTTGCGGGGGACCCATGAAGCCGACGTAAAGCTGGAAGACGGACATGCTGACCCCGATGAGGGTGAGCAGCCTCTTGACAATGTTGTTGCCGATGTAAGCCATGTGAAACCTATGTGATTCGCGGTTCAACCGGGGAGAGGCCCCCGGTCATCGCTCTGGATGCCGGCTTGCACGAGGCGCATCGCGAGAGACCGGGGGGTCAGCCGATCGGGCAGGAGATTACATTGCCCCTTTTTCCTTGTAGTACTTGATCGCACCCTTGTGCGTCGGTACCCCGATGTCCTGCGCCATCATCTCGATGGTCGTGGGGGCCATGGCCTTGGCGATGGAGACCAGGTCGTCCTTGTTGTCGACGATGCCCTTGAGCGTTGCGTACACGACCTTTTCATCCAGGTCGCAGCGCGCGATCAGGTGAGTGGCGTAGGCGATGGCTTGCACGGCCTTGTCCTGGCCGGGGTAGCTTTCAGCGGGGATGTCGAGCTTCGTGTAGCCGGGATTCAGATCATGGATGGCGTCGAACTTGTCGTCCGGGACCGGAATCAGCTTGATGGCGCGCGACGAAGCCAGGTCCATGATGGAGGACGCCGGGACGGTGGTGCCCAGGGTGAACAGCTGGGCATTGTTGTCCTTCATGAGCGAGACTGCGTCGGTGTAGGAGACGAAGCTGACGCGCCCCATGTCCTTGTAGGTCATGCCATAGACTTCGAGCAGCTGGGCCGTGATGAGTTCGGCCGTATTGCCCTTGGGCTGGATGGCGATGGACTTGCCCTTCGTGTCGGCCATGCTCTCGATGCCGGCATCGGCATTGGCCACGATCTGGAAGTACTGTGGATACAGCGTGGCGACGTTGCAGACGTTGTCCGTCTTGGATTCGTACGGTTCGCGTCCCGCAACACCATCGACCGTGGATACCGAGTTGCCGAAGCCCATGTCGGCCTTGCCCAGCTGCACGGCCTTGACGTTGGCGATACCGGCGCCCGGCAGTACCTGCATCTTGATGCCGTCCGCTTCAACGATGTTCGACATGGCGCCGCCAATCGGGTACCAGGAGCCGCCTTGCGGGCCGGTCATGAGTTTGACCTGCTGCGCCTGGGCGCCGGCAGCAAACGCGAAACCGGCGATGAGTCCGGCAGCAAGGGTACTGATCTTCAAGGTTTTTCGCATAGCGATCTCCGATGTGAAAAGCGGGGTTTGGGGTGCGGCACAGAGATGACGGCAGCGTCTCTGAGTGTCCGCATCCAACATCACATTGTGTCCAGTCGCGATAAAGGCTGTCAACACGCGAACGGATCGGGTTTTCCCTCAACACGGTTGCAATATACCTCCGGGTTTTGCTGCTTGTATCCGTGCGGCCTGTGAATGAAAGCCTGCTAACCCGGAAATTTCGTCAGCGAGCTTTCGGAAGTAATTTTCAGATGGTGGCGTGATACGGTGGTGTCGCGGTGGTGCTGCGTTGGCATTCGGGAGGGTTTTTCGAGCCTGCGCACACAATTCCCCCTACCCCCGTTGCTTTAT
>JACDJB010000129.1_pt1 | contig 104938 bp, 99 predicted proteins | sample 7454121 | NCBI WGS metagenome assembly JACDJB01 (sample SAMN14253290, study PRJNA609438) | sludge metagenome | isolation source: sludge after 25d culture with pyrite | collected 2018-12-20 | reverse complement strand
GTTCGACGCGTTGAACATCAACGCCATCTAACCCTAAAATGATATCTGCGGGGGACATCGGTATTACCTCCATTAAACCTTGTTCTTTCTAAAACTAAGTTTAATGAATATCGACTGATCCCCCGTCTATGATGAAGAGCCCAGAGTCATATCGTCTGGCAGTCTTTGACGTGCAATTAGGCCGCTCTGCGGCGAGCCTAAGCAGCTATCTCAAGCGTCTGCCTAGCCGTGAGAAGGTGCAGGTAATCGTGATGGACTTGTCCGAAACATACCGGCGTATTGCTCGCGAGTACTTTGCACTTGACAATGATGTTCCGTGTCAGCCCCGACGTGTGTCAAGTGCATCGTAAAGCTGCGCTAGCCACTGAATTGGCGGGGATGAGCCTCAACCAATGGGCAGAAGAGTAGGCGCTGGCTCGCGCAGTAGAATGAGAGGGGAGACTGGCGTCCTTACCGCAACCAGAGTACTTACTGCGTGAGCTGGCTTACTGTTCGCTGCACAATACTGGCAATCTCTCGCTTCCAGGCCGGTGCTTCGTGTGTCGGTCGCAGGTTGCCACATTGTTCAAGCAGCTCTCGAACGATAGCAACGTCCACCTGCCTTGATTTGAATAGCGCTTCAAACACTTCTTTGAACTGCGCCAGGGTAATCGGGACAATATCAAGCCGCATCTTCTCGTCTGCATTGGTATACCAGATACCAATACGAAAGGTTTCGGCGGTATTAGAGTCAATACGGTTGGCAATGAATAAACCGTAGACTGACTTGCCAGATTGCTCTTGATAGAAAGCTACGAGATCCGCTACATGACGCCTTACCGGCTCCCCTTCAGCAGCCTCTTGGCGGGAGTTGACCGTTAGCGTGACCTCCACTATCAGCACAAAATCTTCGAACTCAAAGATTAGATCCGGGCCACCACCGGGAGCAGTCCCTACCGGCAGGAAATCCTGATCGATCTTAAAGCGGCGAGCCTCATAAGGTTTGTTGGTCAAGCTGTTAATGGCCAAGAACGCCCGCCACAGCACCCATTCAAAGTACGCTGGGGCTTCGGTCTGTGGTACTTCGATTTCCTCACCGTTGGCAAGAGTCTTCCGGTTGCGGCGGGTGATTATCAACTCCATGTAGGCGGCAATTTCTTCCCAAAATGCCGTCTGCTGGGCAGCGTAGACTTCTTCATTCGCTTCAGCTAGAAGAGCCTCGATCTGGTGTCGGATAATCTCAATATCAGCCGGGGTATCGGTCGGCATGCCACCAATATCATAAGAAATGCCCCTGTGTCTGAGTTGCTGCAACAGATCATTCAGTACAGCGAGTGCTGATTCCTGATCGTCAGTTGGCAAGGCTGCACCGTTGCATAGCGTGATGAAGTATGCCCGATCAGACTCTGGTACATCAGTTCTTGCAGCTAGCCGTTCGATGAACAGGTGTTTCTCCGGTACTAGCGAGATGCCACGCCCCTTGCTTTGCACAAGACCTGTCGCCTTAAGGTAGCGCAAATTAGTATCGGCATAATCGTTAAATGTCCCTGCCGCGTAACCATGTAATTGCGCGGCCTCCTCGCGAGCCTGTCGGTCGAACTGCCGCTTGTTGGCCGATGCCACTCTGCGTGCCCGCAATTCGAGCACACGACTCACAATCTCTGCCAGATCATCGTCGCCATTGGTGAGCTGCACTACAAGTCCCATCTCGATAAAGTTGAGCCGACTTTCACCAGTTTGGCGCTCAAGTTCGAGCATGACTGACAACGTATGCCGAAGCGGTGAGAACACCGAGAAATGAAAGCCCCTCTCAAGAGCAGATGGGATGTAATGAGCGGCAAGCGCACGTAAGAAGCACTCCTGCATCGCAGGCACAGTATCGGCACGGATCAAACGCCAGCCATTCGGGGTGATGGTATCTATCTGACCGATTTCAGCCTGGAGAATGCCCGCGGCTGCGGGTACTTCTGGGTAGAGAAAACCCAATTTATTGAGCGCTGAACGCCACTTTCGACCAACACTGTAAGTCTCATCATCCCCCAACTCAACGATGCCGTGCTCGCCCAGCAGGCGACGCAAGGCGACCTCCTGGTTTTTACCTCGCAAATTGCCCTGCAGGGCAGAGGCAGATAATGCAACAAGCCCCGCCCGTAACCGGAAAGGGCTGCGAACAGTGGTGTTGCCTAGATGCCAAGGCTTCATACGATTATTTATCCAACTGGAATGCCTACACCAGAAAACCTATTGCTATGACTAACTCTCAGAAAATTATCTTGATCTTAACGGTTTAACATGGAGCAATGTCAGTAACCTACGAACAAGTATTCCTGTACCACATTATTGTTGTCGTCAACCTTGTGCCGCTGGTTGCCAAAAGAATAACGGTAGTTAACTGGCACCACCTCAACCTGGCGCTTGTACTTCGCCATGATGGCCACCATCTCATCCAGTGTTGGTCGGCTATTTGACGAGTAGGATACGACAAGCACATTATCCCGGAAACGCTTGAACAGCAGATCAAACGCCTCGGCAGCTCCCTTGCGAGAAGAGAACGGCGTCGGGTAGGACTTAAACTTCTTAGTGACTGTGTGCTCTTGGATCTCTACACCTTGCCAATCACGCGCTAGGCCTTCAACGAAGTGATAGCGACGCACGTATTCGTTGTCTGATAGCGGAGAATAGTAAGGCGGGTCAATATAAACCAACCCTGATTTCTGCCGCTGCAAGGTCATAGCGTCGCCATTTCTGGACTTATTCTGCTTGCCATTATCGAAGATCGCCGCATTAACCATGCTCACAGCTTCTAAAAATTGGTCTCGGAACGACATAAGCAGGTCTTTACGTCCGTCATCATAGCGATGGCCAACATACGTAAAAATTCCACGCGGGCGCTTCTTCAAGCAAGCCCGCACTAGCGAGGACATCGCAATGGCTCGTTTGTATGGGTTTTTAATTGCCTTGATGTTGGCACGCAGAACGTCGATTAGACGGTTATCTTCGTCAGAGAAGTACAGTCCTTGGAATTTGGTCTCAACAAAGCGATCTACCGGCTTTCTAAGCTCAAGCAGTGCCAAGGCTTCGTCCGCGCCGAGCGTGATATCGTTGTTTTCGATCATCGCCTTGGCGAACGTAGACGACATAGCCATATAGTCGTTGCTGATTACCGCCTTACCGTGTGATTTCAGCATGTACCCCACAATACCGGAACCAGAGAACAGGTCTACCGCTGTCTCGAATTCAAACTGGGACGCCACAGCCCAGATCTCCGACAACAGCTTGTTTTTTGAACCCATATAACGGGTCGGCGGGTACAGCATCGCTTGCTCTGATATCGGAGCAGGAACGAGGCGAATATCAAAACGTCGCTTCGGCGGCACCGTTACGATGACATCTTCACCGGTTCGCCCTTTTCCGTTGCACGAGATGTAGCGCTTGGTCTGTACGACTTCGATGGAAAATGGACTGTACTGTTCATGTACTAACGGGTGGTTCGAGTTAGTGAGGATGACATGACAACCCAGCTCATGCAGGCGCTTAACCTCGGCGGCAAGCTCAGCGTGGTCTTCCTCGTAAAACTGTTCCTTGGTGTAACGCTTAAAATCAGCGTACTCCGACACAGGCAAGTACGGCGGATCTAGAAAGATGAAGTCGCCCGGTTGCGCCTGCTCCTGCAGCACGTCCTTATAATCCCCACAAATGATGGTTGTACCCTGCAACAAACGAGAAGCAGATCTCAGCGTATCCACATCAAGTATCTTCGGATTTTTATACCGTCCGAACGGGACATTGAACTGCCCTTTCTTGTTGACCCGGTACAGCCCATTGAAGCAGGTACGGTTCAGGAAGACCATACGGGCAGCGGCCTCAACACTCGCAAGCTTCGTCCAGTCTTGGGCGCGGACGGCATAAAACACCTCTTCGGTATTCTGATATTGGCGCAGCTGTGCCAGCACGCCATCAACGTCGCTTGCCACGGAACGGTACAGATTGACCAGTTCCGGGTTGCTGTCGGCGATCACCCCGCCGGCGGGTCGCACTGCAAAAAACAATGCACCACCACCAACAAACGGTTCAATGTAACGCCCATACTTCTTAGGCATCTTCGGAATGATTTCCCCCAGAAGCTGAGTCTTGCCCCCGGCCCATTTCAGAAGAGGGCGGCATTCCAGCAAGTCCCATTGAGCGAACAGTTCTTCTTGAGTTGACACGGCACTACCCCATTGGCAAAACTGTTTGCCTGCTGCCGCCAAATCGTCCTTTGGCTGCGCTTCCGCGCGGTTTCTTTGGCTCAATCTCGATGCTATCGAGAATGGCACGGAAGTCCAGTTTTTGATCCGCCATCGCGCCAAGCAATGCTGCGATCACAGCAAGGTGCGACGGAACCTGACCGAGCTTGGCGTAGTTGGTCACAGAGTTGCGATGCATTTTTACTAGATCGGCAAATTCGCGGATAGTAAGTCCGGCCTTGCCGACTTGGCGTTGAAACTCATCGTAGGTCATGGCGCGAGAGGATATAAATTTTAGTGAGTATAGCACACTTATTTACAATTAAAGAACATAGATTAATGTTTTTAACCAATAGAATAATGTGTGTATTTCTTGGCAGTCTGGACGAAGTGCAGCACGGTGCCGCCGCCCGACTCTGGTCCAACAACAACGAGCCGCCCAACATGGCATTGGGCGGCATCACCCCCAACCCACCGATTATGGTGTAGAACCCCTGGCTGCCTTACCCATGCGTGGGAAATGCAAACTCCGCACCTTTGGCTGCGCTATCAGGCCAGCGTTGCATGACGGATTTTTGGCGAGTGTAAAAACGTACACCTTCTTCACCGTAAATATGCATATCGCCAAACAAGCTGTTTTTCCAGCCCCCAAAGCCATGCCAGGCCATCGGTACTGGGATTGGTACATTAATGCCCACCATCCCTACCTGGATACGCTGGGCAAACTCGCGTGCGGTATGGCCGTCTCGCGTAAAACAGGCCACGCCATTGCCAAAGCTGTGCTGATTAATGATCGCAATGGCCGACTCTATATCGGGCACACGCACACACGCTAATACCGGGCCAAAGATCTCTTCTTGATAAATGCGCATTGCCGGGGTGACGTGGTCAAATAGGCAGCCACCAATAAAAAATCCAGCTTCGTGGCCGGGCACTTTTAGCTGCCGTCCGTCCTGCACCAGCGTGGCGCCTTCGCTTACGCCTATATCCAGGTAATTACTTATGCGTGCAACGGCCTCCATGGTAATCACAGGCCCCATTTCGGCTTCGGAATCCAGCCCATGTGATACCTTCAGGTTGCGCGCGCGCTCGGCCAGTATAGGCACGATGCGCTCGCCTACGTCGCCCACCAGTACCGCTACTGATACCGCCATGCAGCGTTCACCAGCGGCGCCGTAAGCAGAGCCAACCAAGGCATCTACGGCCTGGTCTAAATCTGCATCAGGCATAACCACCATATGGTTTTTGGCTCCGCCCAGGGCCTGCACCCGCTTGCCCTGCTGTGCGCCACGCTCATAGATGGAGCGGGCAATCGGTGTGGAGCCCACAAAGCTTATGGCCTGGATGTCTTGATGCATAAGCAATGCTTCAACTACATGCTTATCGCCTTGCAAAACTGTAAATACACCATTTGGCAGGCCAGCTTCTTGTAGCAGCTCGGCAATGCGCAGGGATACGGAAGGGTTACGCTCGCTAGGTTTGAGGATAAAACAATTACCCGTCGCTATAGCTAGTGGAAACATCCAGCAGGGCACCATAGCAGGAAAATTAAATGGTGTAATACCAGCAACTACGCCCAGAGGCTGACGTACGGTCCAATTATCCAGGCCGCTAGCCACTTGCTCGGTATAGTCACCCTTTAAAAGCTGGGGAATCCCGCAAGCGTACTCTATTATGTCTATGCCGCGTGCCAATTCACCCAAGGCATCGCTAAACACTTTGCCGTGTTCGGCCGTAATAATAGCCGCCAACTCTTCGCGGTGGGCGTTGATCAACTCCAAAAATTTAAACATTACCCGAGCACGCCGTGGTGCCGGGGTGTTTGCCCAAGCCGGAAATGCGGCCAGCGCACTTGCCACCGCGGCATCAACGTCGGCCTCATTTGCCAGGCGCAGTTGGCGCGCTACCTGCCCGCTGGCGGGGTTGTAAATGTTCTGGGTTTGTGTGCCCTGACCCAAAGTGCGTTGGCCATTAATAAAATGGCCAACATCGGCGCTATCGGTATAAGCCTGCATGCATGTCTCCGTAAAATTGCAGTAATCGCTACTAGTTTAAGAAGCAAGCACAGGCCTGCATAGCCAGAAACACTTGAATCATTGTTTAAAATAATGAACAATCAGGCTATGAATTACCAAAACATTGATAAATTATGGCCGCATATTTATTGGCTTAACATACTGTCCGAGCAAGGCAGTTTTACTTCAGCGGCTAACAGGCTGGCGGTTAGCAAGGCCGCTATGAGCCAGCGTATGCGCGAGCTCGAAGCCGCCGCCGGGGTGCCGCTCATACTGCGTACTACCCGCTCAGTGCGCCTGACAGAAGCCGGGCGTCAGCTGGTAGACGAAACCCGCGAGGCTTACCTTAACATTGCGCATAGTTTTGCCGAGGTCCAGGATTTATCCACCACGCCTGCCGGGCTGATACGTATAACTGCTCCTGTAGCCTTTGCACGCCAGCAATTGGTAGCGTGCTTACCGGAATTTATGCGTCGCTATCCCCGCATCCGCATCGAACTGGATATGCGCGATAGTCTGGTATCGCTGGTTTCTGAAGGTTTTGATGTGGCTATACGGCATATCGAAGAGCCGCCCGATACCTACGTCGCTAAAGTCTTATGCCGCACGCATACCTTGCTTCTGGCGAGCCCAGACTACCTTGCCCGGCACGGTACGCCAACCAGCCCCTGGGATTTAAAACAACACGCGCATTTGCACTATCCGCGCAAACAAGGGGTTGCCAATTGGGTCTTTCAAGCCAAAGATGCCGGCGTCGCTACAAATGTGGTTAATATTCCTCTCAAGCCATTATTTGTTGCCAACAATAGCGAAGTTTTACGTGATATGGCCTGTGCTGGCCTGGGGATTGCGGTTTTACCCGATTTTTCTAGCCAACAGGCCCTGCGTACTGGCGCACTGCGGCCGTTGCTGCCGCAATGGCAGGCGGTTAATACCTTCGGGCGCAGTATTTTTGCCTTACGCCCGTACTCGGCGCGTACGCCGCGCAACGTGCGCGTATTGCTAGCTTATCTGGGCGAGGTTTTTGCCCAGGGATTTTATGACGGGCCCTTTGCTGAGCTAGGATAAGGCTGCTATACGGGCACCTTCTTGCGCAAAAAACTGCCATAACTTGTGGTTATTGCTATAAGCCACATTAAAACGAAACCAGCCAGACTCTTGCCCCTGCGGGTCAAAATAACTACTGGGGGCGAGCCAAATACTAGCCTGCAAGGCGCGCGCAACTAATTGCGCCAGGCTATCGTGCGTCAGCTCGTACGGCGGCTTGGCCCATAAGAACAGCCCGGCGTTGGGTTCGGTCCAGATAGTAAAGCCGTGGCGCTGCATGGTCGCGCTAACCTGGCTGTGCGCTTGCTGTAAGTGCTCGCGCAGGCCGCGTAAGTGCGTACTATGGCGGCCATCGCGTAACACGTGCAAAACGGCACGCTCCATTATTTCTGCCGAAGTCAGGCCTAGCGACATCTTGGTGCGGCTGCATTGCTCGATTAACGAGGTATCGCAGGCGAGGTAACCAACGCGCGTGGCTGGCATGATGTTTTTGGAAAAACCAGAGATATAAACTACCCGGCTGGGACCGGCCAGGGCTGCCAGCAAGGGTGCGGGCCCAGGCATCAGGTCGCGCGAAACGTCATCTTCTATGACCAGGAAATCGTAGTTTTCGGCCAATTGCAGCAAACGAAACGCCCCAGCCATGCTAAAACAGGCGCCAGTTGGGTTTTGCAATACGGTTGTAACAAAAACGGCCTTAATGGCATGCGTACTCGCCAGTATTTTTAAGGTGTCTGTGCACACCCCGTCCTGCGTGCGCGGCACTGGGTGCACCACAATATTGCTCAGTGCCAAAATTTGTAATAAATTGGCATAGCAGGGGGCCTCAACTGCCACGTGGTCACCGGGGCGCAACAGCGTGCGCACCACTATATCCAGAGCCTGGGTTGCGCCATGGGTAAGTAGTATCTGCTTGGCCTCTAGCATCAAACCGTGCTCTTGCAGGCTGTGGCTCAGGTGCTCGCGCAGCGGTAGATAACCCAGCGGGTGCCCGTAGGGCGATATTTGGTTAATCGGCTTGCGGCCGATATGTCGTAAAGCGGGCGGTAAGCCGGCTTCATCGTACCAGTCTGGCGGCAGCCAGCCACAACCCGCCTTAATCGCAATCGACTGGTCGGCAAATACGTCGGCCAATAGCCAGGAGGCGCCCAGGCGTGGCATTACCCACTGCGGTACGGTTGTTTGCAGCGTAGTTTTGGGGCGGCAAACGGTAAAATTTGCCCCCGGTTTGGACTGCACCAGGCCGCGTGCTACTAATCGGTTGTAAGCGGCAGTAACCGTAAAAGTGCTGAGCCCGTGAGTACGCGCAAAGCTGCGAATTGAAGGCAATGCCATGCCTGGCCTGAGGATGCGCTGTGTGATCGCGTCTGCCAGGGCGGTCACGGTTTGCTCCACCAAGGTAACGGCGGTGCCGCCGCGCTGTGGGGTAAAGAAGATCATAGCCATATAGTTATTTGCTTTAATAGCTACCAATACAGTTGTCTCAATATCAACTGTACAGTTATTTAAAGATTGTGTCACCGTGTATGGCCTTGGTGCAGCTTACAAAACATAATTGCTGCAAATAAGATTTACACTTGTCCATATTATTCGTAGGGGCTGCCATGAACGCAACAAGCAAAAATACACCAGATATGTCAAATTTGTGGATGCCGTTTACGGCCAATCGCAAGTTCAAGGCAAGCCCTCGGCTGCTAGCAGCCGCTCACGGTATGTACTACACCGCTAGCGACGGCAGCCAGGTGTTGGACGGCACCGCCGGGCTGTGGTGCGTCAATGCTGGCCATGGCCGCCGGCCCATTATTGACGCCATCACGCAGCAGGCCAACAAGCTCGATTACGCCCCTAGCTTTCAAATCGGCCACGAGGATTCGTTTTTGGCCGCCAGCGAGGTTGCCGCTATGATGCCAGCGGGGCTGGACCGTATCTTTTTTACCAACTCCGGCTCGGAGTCTGCCGATACCGCCTTGAAAATGGCATTGGCGTATCACCGCGCGCGCGGCGAGGGTCAGCGTACCAGGCTGATTGGCCGTGAGCGTGGCTACCACGGGGTAGGTTTTGGTGGCATCTCCGTGGGTGGCATCGCACCAAACCGCAAGGCTTTTTCCGGGGTGTTGCTACCTGGCGTGGACCACCTGCCGCACACTCATGACCTGGAGCATAACGCTTGGTCGCAGGGTGAGCCTGAATGGGGTGGCGAGCATTTTGCCAATGCGCTTGAAAGCATTATTGCCCTGCACGACGCTACGACTATCGCGGCCGTTATTGTTGAGCCGCTGGCGGGCTCAACCGGGGTGCTGATCCCGCCCAAAGGCTACCTGCAACGGCTGCGCGAAATCACCGAAAAGCATGGTATTTTATTGATTTTTGATGAAGTCATAACCGGTTTTGGACGCTTGGGTGCGGCTACCGCCAGCGCCTATTTTGGGGTTACGCCAGATATTATCACCATGGCCAAAGGTATTAGTAACGCGGCCATTCCTGCGGGCGCGGTAGCGGTGCGCAGGTCCATCTACGACACCGTAATAGAGGCCAGCGTCGGCGGCATCGAGTTTTTCCACGGTTATACCTACTCCGCCCACCCGCTGGCTACGGCAGCGATTCGGGCCACCCTGGGTATTTACCGCGATGAGGGCTTGTTTCAGCGTGCTGCCGACCTGGCCGATACGTTCGCGCAGGCAGCCCATAGCCTCAAAGACAGCAGGCACGTAATAGATATACGTAATTTGGGCCTGGTCGCGGGTATAGAACTGCAGCCGCGTCCTGGCCAGCCCGGCGCGCGTGCCGCGGAGGTATTTGATAAATGCTTTGATAAGGGCGTGCTGGTGCGTTATACCGGCGATATTATTGCTATATCACCACCGTTGATTATTAGCGCTGATGAGATCGGCAAGATATTTACGACGTTACAAACGGTCTTGGCCACAATTGACTAATAGCATCACCAGCGGCTAAACATAATAGCCAAGCATAAGATTTTGCCATAAGGGGGGCAATATGACTAAATCTTACCGAGTATTATTATCTTAAGGTAAGCCGTCAATGACTTCAGATAATAATCAAAGTTTTTTGCAATTTAACGGGGTCAAAAAAACCTATGATCAGCAAACCCTGGTAGTAAAAAACTTTAATCTAAGCGTTAGTCAAGGTGAGTTTGTGACCTTACTTGGGCCTTCTGGCTCCGGTAAAACTACCGTGCTAATGATGCTGGCCGGTTTTGAAAATGTCACCAGTGGCACCATTACCATCAACGGCAAGCCAGTTACCAATACCGCGCCGTATAAGCGCAATATCGGCATGGTGTTTCAAAATTACGCCCTGTTTCCACACGTTACCGTGGCGCAAAACCTGGCTTACCCACTCAATGTACGCAAATTGCCCAAAGATGAGGTAAACCAGCGTGTGCGCGCGTATCTGAAGCTTATCGAGCTAGAAAACTTTGGCAATCGCTACCCCGCGCAGCTATCAGGTGGGCAGCGCCAGCGCGTAGCATTGGCACGGGCCCTGATTTTTGAGCCTACCCTGATACTAATGGATGAGCCTTTAGGGGCGCTGGATAAAAAACTACGCGAGCAAATGCAGTTTGAGATTACCCGGCTGCATCAAAAACTAGGTTTTACCGTTATTTACGTTACCCACGACCAGGTTGAAGCACTGACCATGTCCGACCGTATAGCTGTATTCAATCAGGGCGTGGTGCAGCAGTGCGCCAGCCCGGCACAGCTTTATGAGCGCCCGGCCAACGCATTTGTGGCCAATTTTATTGGTGAAAACAACCTCATACCCGTAAGCGATGTGCAAATAAAGGCGGACGTTGTTAGCGCCAAAATGAGCGATGGCTGTACTGTCAATGCCGTAAATGGTGACTGTGATACCAGCGATGGCCGTGCGATTATCTCCATTCGGCCTGAAAAGCTCAGCCTCAAGCCAAATCCCGGACAAGAGCAAAACAGGCTCAATGCTACTTTTGTCGTGCGGCATTATGTCGGTGATTTTATCCGCTACTACTTTGAATTGGGCGACGGCACCCAGGTAGTCGTAAAAGTCTTAAATGATATTAATGCGCCGTCATTCAAAAGCGGGGATAAAGCGCAAATCCATTGGGATTGTGCCGATAGCTTTGCCTTTAAGCCCATAATTTAAGCCGTATATTTTTATGAGGGCTAATAACTAAATAAATTTCAAGCAATTATTACAATATTAGCTTGGCAAAACCAGGCATATTTAGCAACCACAGGAGACAGCATATGATAAGCATTAAACCATTAACAGGTGCGGCGCTGCTAGCTGGCCTTGTGCTGGGCACGAGCGTACACGCACAGGACACACTGACGGCGGTATCGTTCGGTGGCGCCTATGGCGCCGCCCAGCAAAAGCACCAAATAGACCCCTACATGGCCGCAACTGGCAACAAGGTCCTGTTTGAAAACTACACCGGCGGTGTGGCCGAGATTAAAGCCCAAGTAGAATCCGGCAAAATTCAGTGGGACGTGGTTGATATTGAAACCATCGACCTCGAACGTGCTTGTGCCGAGGGCCTATTAGAGGTAATTCCACATGATATTCTGCTGCCCAGCCCTGATGGGGTTGCCGCAGAAGATGATTTTTACCCTGCTGCCTTGGAAAATGAATGCGGTATCGGCGAAATTATCTGGAGTACCGTGTTTGCCTACAACCAGGACACCATAGGCGCCAACGCTCCCAAAGATATGAAGGATTTATTCGATCTGCAGAAATTTCCAGGTAAACGGGCGCTGCGCAAAAAACCACAGGTCAATCTGGAGTGGGCCTTGCTGGCCGATGGCGTACCTGCCGACCAGGTTTATGAGGTGCTGGCTACCCCAGAAGGGCAAAAACGCGCGTTCGCCAAACTGGATACTATCAAGGACGATATAGTCTGGTTTGATAGTTGGTCACAGGCACCGCAGCTGCTTAATGACGGCGGCGCGGTTATGGTGCAGTCGGCCAATGGGCGCTTTTTTGATGCCATCAAAAACGAGAATAAGCCCTTTGTCATAGTTTGGGATGGGCATTTGTACGATCTGGACGCCTGGGGCATCGTCAAGGGGACACCCAACCTGAAAGCGGCGCTGGATTTTGTCGCCCGCACTACTAGCACAGAGGCCCTGGCAGGCTTTCAAGACGTTGCCTACGGGCCGCCACGCAAGTCTTCAGCGGCCTTGGTAGCCAAGGACGTAGTCGATCATTTGCCGTCATCGCATATGGATGTTGGGGTTAAAGCCGATGGCATTTTCTGGGCGGACTATGGTGAGTCTTTGGGAGAGAAATTCAACGAGTGGCTGCTTGAGTAGTACGTAAGCGCTATGCAGGACCGGGTTAAACCTGATGCTTAATAAAGCGGTTTTAACCCGGTTTGCCGCTATGGAAGAAATTATTACTAGAGACACAAATGTTTGGCAATCAGGCAATCAGCAATAGCATTGAGTTAAATATCAGTGAACAGGCCCAGGAGCGCGCTAACCTGCGTCAGCGCAAATATATTGCTTTTGCCTTGGTTGCGCCCTTGTTACTATTTATTTTCTTTAGTTTTGTAGCCCCAATTGCGAGCATGCTGTATCGCAGCGTTTATAACCCCGAAGTAATAACGCTCATACCACAAACCACCGCTATACTTGAGTCATGGGATGGCCAAGGCACACCTGACAATGATGTATTAAATACTATGGCGCTTGAGTTAAAAGCGCTCGCCCAGGATAGAAAAGCAGGCTCTTTTGCTGCTGCGGTGAACCGGTCATGGCCGGGTGCTTCTAGCCTGATTAATTCAAGTGCCAGAAAGATGCGCCCGCATAAGCCTGCAGATCTGGCAACGCATGGCCATGAGCTGTTGATTCAGGCGGATAAACGTTGGAGGCAACCAGACCTATGGCTGGCAATCCGCGAGGTTGGCAAGGTATATACAGACACTTACTACCTTACCGCCCTGGATCTGGAACGCGATAGCCAAGGTAGTATCCAGGCGCGCAGCTCGGCCAAGATTTATATACAGCTGTATATAAAGACCTTAGTGCTGGCTATAACAATAACCCTGTTATGCATATTGCTGGGCTACCCATTATCGTATTACCTGGCGCACGCTCCTAAAAAGACTGCTGGCATTCTTATGGTATTTGTGCTGTTGCCGTTTTGGACTTCATTGCTGGTTCGGACAACGGCCTGGATAGCGTTATTGCAAACCAACGGTGTGGTTAACTCAATACTAATGTACATAGGTATTATCGCCGAGCCCTTGGAAATCCTGTATACCAGGCACGCTACCATCATCGCCATGACTCATATATTGTTGCCATTTATGATACTGCCCTTGTATAGCGTGATGCGCAGCATAGACGAATCATACGTCAGGGCCGCGTTATCCATGGGTAGCAGGCCGCTGCAAGCCTTTTACAAGATTTACCTGCCGCTATCATTACCAGGTCTGGGCGCAGGCTCACTACTGGTGTTTATTATCTCTGTGGGCTACTACATAACGCCTGCCTTGGTAGGTGGCACCGATGGGCAGATGATCTCCAATCTCATCGCCTTTCATATGCAGCAGTCGAATAACTGGGGCCTGGCGGCCGCACTCGGCGTATTGCTATTGATTCTGATCCTGACCCTATACTGGGTATACGACCGCTTGGTTGGTACCAGTAATATTAAATTAGGCTGATATGAGCACCAAGGTAATTTATTACTCGCTATGGCATCGCCTGGGGGCCTGGACTCTAAAAATATGGGCTTGGCTGGTATTGTTTTTCCTGATCGTACCCATATTGGTGATCGTGCCGCTGTCATTTAATGCCGAGCCATTTTTTAGCTTTACCACTGGCATGTTGCAGCTAGACCCAGAAGCATATTCATTAAAGTGGTACCAGGATATTTTTGATAGCAGCAACTGGATGCTGGCCATTCGTAATAGTTTTGTTGTGGGCATTTTTGCCACCGCCATTGCCACAGCGCTGGGTACGTTAGCCGCGGTTGGCTTAACCAGCAGCTACATGCCGTGGCGGCGCACGATTATGGCCTTAATGCTGGCGCCCATGATTGTGCCATTAATTATCGTTGCCGCTGGCATGTTTTTTTTCTATACCAAATTCAATCTGGTGGCGAGCTTTCCTGGCCTGATCATCGCCCACGCCGCGCTCGGGGTGCCCTTTGTAATAATTACCGTCACGGCAACGCTTAGCAGCTTTGATTACTCTTTATACAATGCGGGGCTGGGCATGGGTGGCTCGCCTTTTTATGTTTTTAGAACAGTAATGTTGCCTATTATCCGTCCTGGGGTTATCTCTGGCGCCTTATTTGCTTTTATTACTTCATTTGATGAAATTGTACTGGTATTGTTTTTGGCCGGCCCAGATCAGCGCACGATCCCGCGCCAAATGTTTGCCGGCATCAGGGAGCAAATAAGTCCCACAATTCTGGCCGTGGCAACGCTGTTGATTCTGGTGTCCATCATCATGTTATTTTTGCTTGAATGGCTTAGGAGGCGCAGCGAGGCCAATACTAAATTTAATTACGACTAACCCATGTTTAAGCTTGTCAAGCCTAACCCGCTGGTGCTATCGTGGACGTGATTTTATTGCTGTACACAAATGGGTACGCCACGTTTTAAATTTGGCTGATTGAGTTGTAATGGACCTCGGTTTTATCGTAATTTTATTGATTGCCGGATTGTTTTCCGGCTTTTTTGCGGGCTTACTCGGCATTGGTGGGGGCATGATGATAGTGCCCTTGCTAACCATTATTTATACGGCCAAGGGCTTTGCGCCCGAGCACATCGTGCATATTGCCATTGCTACCTCTTTGGGCATAATCCTGTTTACCTCCATGTCCAGCGTCTATGCCCATAACAAGCGTGGGGCGGTACGTTGGCGGCTGGTGGCGCTACTGATTCCGGGTGTGGTGTTGGGCTCCTGGGTGGGACCAATCATAGCTGCTAACCTCTCTACCAGGTATCTGGCCAGTATGTTTGCCGTGATCGTGGCCTATTCCGGCGTGCGAATGCTCACTAAAAAGAAGGCCAAAGATACCACTATCAAACCCTTGCCTGGGTCAGCCGCCATGGCGGCTGCGGGTTTTGGTATCGGCGGCTTATCGGGCCTGGTTGGCGCTGGGGGTGGTTTTGTTACCGTGCCTTTTCTAACCTGGCGGGGCGTATCAATACACCATGCGGTGGCCACCTCGGCCGCTATGGGGTTTCCAATAGCTTTGGTTGGTGCCGCGAGTAATGTTTTTCAGGGTTGGGATGTCCCTGGCCTGCCAGCTGGAAGTTTGGGCTATGTTTATGTGCCCGCGCTACTTAGTGTGGCTGCTGCCAGCGTTTTAAGTGCGCCGTTTGGGGCCCGTTTGGCGCATGCCTTAAATGTCGCCCAATTGCGCAAGGTCTTTGCCGGCTTGTTGTTTTTGCTGGCTTTTTATATGTTCTGGAAGGCTATTTCAGTAAATGTGGCAGGGGCTTAGTTTCTGCTATCAAGGCCGCCGTGGATAAAGCGCAGGTACATTTTGGTTATCTCTTCAGGAATTTCACCGTCTTCGTTGCAAAGGTTTAAAAAATATTGGCCATAGTAATGTCTGGCAGCCATCAGCATCAGGGCAACACCATCTATTTCCTGCCCATTGATACTACGAATCTCACCAGCGTCTGATGCCTGGTGCAGAACGCGTCGATAGCCATCAAGAATATTTTTTACAAGCTGCTGGTGTGCTTCTGGCAAGAATATCTCTGATTCATTTAGCAAATTGATATAGTAGGGATTTTTCTTTAGGAAGCGGAAGTATTGTTGAAAAGAAATTTCTTCGCGTTCAAAAAACTTGGCCCCTGCTGGTATCACTTTAGCTATAGAGCGGCGTAACTCTTGCCCTAGGGTTAGCACAACTTCAGCCAACAGCGCTTCGCGGGTGGGATGGTAATTATAGAATGTTCCGGTTGCAACCTTTGCCCGAGCTGCTATACGGGCTACAGAGGCTTTTTCGAAGCCGTAGCGTCCAATTACATAAATGGCTGCTCGGTAAAGGCGCTCTCTTATAATTTCAGATTTTTCATTTCGACTCAACTTCATAGGTTTCAAATTGCTTCTTTTCATGTTGTTGGGGAAAGTACTGAAATTGACATACGACAGAGACCGGTTTAGCTGCCAAAAAGCGCCCGATAACGTTTAAGTATATCGCAACTGGGCTTTAACCTTGCAAGCGGGTGACGGCTAGTTAACTTGCAGGTTGTTGCTTAGTTATCGTGGGCGCTGCAGAAATTGCTCTAATGCAGTACGAACTTCACCATTTACCATAGCTTCAGCCGCCAGCTCGGGCTCGAACATTGTAATATCCCCAAATTGTGTTGCGGCTGCAGCATTAGCCACTTGTTTTGAGGCTCGAATTGCCGGCCAGCTTAGTTTGCGTAACTGGTCTATCATGTTTTCTATGGTAGGGCGCACTTGAGCGGCAGACGTGACTCGATCAACAGCGCCGGCTGCGAGGCATTTATTTGCTGGCCAATCTTGTGCAAACAGTATCATTTCTTTGGCCCGTGCTAGGCCTACCGTATTAACTAGTACTGGTGTAAGACCGTAGGTAAGAAACATACCCAACTTGGTTTCTGGTAGGTTGAAGACGGCGTCTTCGGCCATTATGCGAAAGTCGCATACCAGTGCTATACCAACTCCGGCACCGTAGGCTGAGCCGCGTACAGCGGCAAATGAAATTTGGTCAATGCTTGCTAGCTTGCTGGCCATGTCTTGTGCCGCACGTTGATTTGCGCGCAGCCGGATGCGTGCCTTATGTGGGTCGGATAGGGACCCGTGTACTTCTTTCAGGTGTGCACCTGCAGAGAACACCGGTCCTTCATGGTCAAGTATTAAAAAGTGTATGTCGTCGCGTTGATTTAACCAGTTAGCGAGGGTTGTCAACTCTTCCAGCAGTTTTTCCCCAACGGCATTTAGTTGTTCCGCTCGGCACAGTGTTGCTACCACTGTGTCCGTATTTATGTTTAATTTAATAGTTTCAAATTCGGGTGTGTGCATAGATGCGCCTGTTTTTTTAGATGAACCAGAAGGCATCCTGGTCTGCGGTGATCCCTTCTGGTTCTGATGTTTCAATATATTCGCTCAGGCTTCAGGCTATTTGCCTAACCCGAGTAATACGTCAAGTTTGTCTTTATTCAAGTCAGCACCGTAGTAAAACGCATCGTCAACCTGAAGCACGGGAGAGGAGCGAATACCCATATTTTCTATTAACTCGGCTGCTTCAGCTTCCATCATCATGTCGCGCGTGGCAAATTTAATATTGTTGCTTTTAAGATAGTTTTTCAGGCCATCGCACGGCGCACAGAAAGCCGTGGAGTATACAGTTACATTGGCTTGCTTGGTAGTCATATCAAATTTTTCCTTCCTGTTTCATTTCGCGATATTTTTCCTTCGCATTCATCCAGTTTTCATAGGCTTCACCTTCCAGGAAAGGCTGCTCTTCGGTAAAAATCAGTTGTTTCCACTCGTCACCCTTACTCCACTTGAACGGGGCCTGTGTCGTAGTGCGCGGTTCTGTTGCAGTCTCTATAAGCTTTAGAGCTATTTCCAGAAGTTCGCGTTGTTGGTCGAATTGAAATGGCTCACCGGTAGGGTTGCCAAGAGGAAAGTCAACAAATACGAAACGTGCCACACCAACTGTTTCGACGATATCGCGCGCAACAGCCATTACAACGGTGGGGATGCCGTTGGCTTCCAGATGGCGTGCCACTAGGCTTATGGTTTGATGGCAAACAGGACAAACTGGCGTTAACACTGCCACATCAACGCCATCTTCACGACAGCGGCGTAGCACTTCAGGCGCGTCTAGCTCTATGGTTTTCCGTTGGCTATAAGATGTGTATACACCGTGCGCACGTGCGGCCACCTTTCCTATGCGCCCGGCTTTGGCAGCCTCATGCAAGCGCGTAATGGGAAAATAGCTGTTCACATCATCCAGATGAGTAGCAACCCGGTCAAAGTGCTCCTGCTTGGTATAAAACAGTTCTTCTGGTGTATCTGACGGTAGTGAGTAAACGTTGCCTATAAGCGTGGCTTCGTCGCCGCTGGTAGCCGCTTCGCCTTCCTGGCGTATGGCAACATCACTGGTAGAAATCAGCGCTACGGTGCATTGCGACAATGGTTTGGTTAGCTTGGCGAACGGCACATCTTCGAAATGAGCCCAGTTATATGGCTCTGTGTAGCCTTCCGCAGCGTAATAAGCACGGGTTCGGTCAATGTATCTGACATAGCTCATGGAAATCCTCCTTGTGTAGTCTGGTAATAACCTTATCCAAGCGCTCCGAATAGGGTTCGCTTGGCAATATCATTTGTTATTATATATGAATAATGAATTTAGATTCAATATTCTAATATTTAAATAGTTTGTAATGATAATCTTATATGGCCTAAACATAGGAATTGACCTGCATTGACAAGGTTCTTCTTAGCTGATATTGTTATGAATAATGAGTCTAAATTCATAATAATGAAGTAAGTGGTGATGCTGGCATGAAATCGGTTGACAACAGTTGTGTTGCCATATTGATTTAAGGAGGAGGTTGGGTGAATTTTGAGTTTTCCGCTGAGGATATGGCCTTCTGTGATGAGGTGCGCGAGTTTTTTGCCACTGATTATCCGCAGGACGTAATTACTAAAAACGAGTCCTTTATGGAGTTGGGTAAAGACGATTACGTGCGTGCTCAAAAGGCTTTATATACCCGTGGCTGGGCGGCGCCAAATTGGCCTGTTGAATATGGCGGTACTGGCTGGGGGCCAATTCAACGTTATCTATTCTTCAAAGAAATGGGTGCTAGTGGTGCGCCATGGATGATTCCCTTTGGGTTGATGATGGTCGCCCCGGTGATTTATACCTTTGGTACAGAGGAGCAAAAAAAGCGCTTTTTGCCCGCTATCCTTGCCAGTGATGTCTGGTGGTGCCAGGGCTACTCAGAAGCCGAAGCCGGCTCTGATCTGGCTGCCTTGCGCACTAGTGCGGTTAGGGATGGTGAGCATTACGTTATTAACGGTGCAAAAATGTGGACAACATATGCACAATATGCTGATTGGATGTTCTGCCTCGTACGTACCGACTCATCTGGTCGCAAACAGCAGGGGATTACTTTTTTGCTGTTTCCAATGGACAGTCCAGGCATTACAGTGCGGCCCATTATCACCGTTGATGGCACGCATGAAGTAAATGAGGTGGTATTCGATAATTTGCGCGTGCCTATAGAAAATCGTATCGGTGAAGAAGGTAAGGGTTGGGATTATGCTAAATACCTGCTAACCCACGAGCGCAGCATGGTAGCTGACGTAGGGCGCTCGCGCCATCACGTCGAGCGGATCAAACAGATTGCCGCAACCGAGCTGGCCGGTAGCAGCACCCTGCTCAATGATAGTCTCTTTCGCCGGCGTCTCGTAGAGCTTGAGGTTGAATTAGACGCGCTGGAATTCACCGAATTACGGTTACTGGCAGAAATTGAAACCGGTGGTGCACCTGGTGCCGAGAGCTCAATTCTAAAGATCAAGGGCACGGAAATACAGCAGGCGATCACCGAGTTTTTGTTTGAGATAGCAGGCAATAAAGCGCTGCCGTTTCAGCGCGCCAGAATGCATCCGGATTGGAGCGGCAGTCCTATAGGCCCGGATTATGCCGGGATGGCGGCACCTCGTTATTTCAATTTCCGTAAGGCGTCGATTTACGGCGGCACAAATGAAATACAAAAAAACATAATAGCAAAGGCCGTTCTCGGTCTATAAGGCAGGGCACAGGAGTAATTATGGATTTTCGTTTTACTGATGAGCAACGACAGTTGTGCGCTACCCTGAGCCGTTTCTGTAGAGAACACTACCATTTTGGGGTATCCGACAAGGTCGCGCCCGAATCAGGCCATTGGCATAAATTAGCCGAGCTTGGGGTGCTGGCTCTACCGTTTTCTGAAGACGATGGCGGTCTGGGTGGTGGGATGGTCGACGTAATGCTAGTTATGGAAGAGTTTGGCAAGCTGCTTGTTCCTGAACCCTATCTAGCTAATATTGTATTGGCGGCCGGGGTCTTAAAACGGCTGGGCGGACAAAGCCGTCACCGCGCATTAATCGAGCCTTTAATTACCGCTCAGGTACGAATTGCGCTGGCTCATGACGAGCCGGACAACCGTTATAACATCAACGACATCAGCGCTTCAGCACATCGTGAAGGCAATAGCTTCGTGTTAAACGGTGACAAAATAGCAGTGCTGGATGGTGGCCATGCAGATTATTTCATTGTGTCGGCTATGGTTAAAGGCGCCGGCTTGACGCTATTTCTTGTTCCGGTAAACAGTACTGGGCTAAACGTGCTTGGTTATGAAGGGGTTGATGGCTTTGATGCCGCCAACCTTACTTTTGATGGTGTGCGCTTGGCCGAAGATATGGTTCTGAGTGAAATAGGTCGAGGTAATGATCTACTAGAGCCGGCTATAGATGATGGCATAGTTGCCATAGGCGCTGAGGCCGTGGGCATTATGTCATTTTTGCTTAATGGCACCATTGAGTACACAAAAACACGCACCCAGTTCGGTGTGCCAATTGCTTCGTTTCAGGTGCTACAGCATCGTATGGTTGATATGTTTATCGAGCGTGAGGCTGTGCTGTCACTGCTCTACAAGGCGGCGATTCTATCCGCTGATGGGGGTTTAGAGGCGGGCAGGGCTGCTTCAGCACTAAAAGTGAAGCTTGGGCAGGCATGTTCTTTTGTGGGTCAGCAGGCAGTGCAGTTGCACGGCGGCATGGGGATAGCGCAAGAGAGCCCGGTTGCCCACTATTTTAAGCGGCTTAGTCTAATTGCTCATCAATTCGGCACCGCTGATACTCATGCCATGCGTTATGCCGCTCTGAGCGAGAGCGGTAATGGTACTTCCAAATAGCTTGAATGAGAGTCTGGATATGACAGTAATCGATTACCAAACACTGGGGAATATAGCGCTTATCGAAATGATGGCCCCTCCAGTAAATGCACTAAATCATGCACTGCGTACTGCGCTTGTAGAGGCGCTGGACCGTGCTATGGCAAGTCCTGAGGTAGGTGCTGTGGTGCTGACAGGTAGCGCCACAGCTTTTTCTGGTGGCGCGGATATCACGGAGTTTGCGGCTACCAAAAATGGGCCAGGAGCTTTTAGTGAGCCGAATTTGATTACGATTACAGATTTTATTGAGGCCTGTGATAAACCCATAGTTGCCGCAGTAAGTGGGGTTTGCATGGGTGGAGGCTTAGAGCTGGTATTGGCTTGTCATTACCGCGTAGGTGATAGCGCAGCCAAGGTGTCAATGCCAGAGATCAATCTTGGTCTTTTGCCTGGGGCTGGGGGTACGCAACGCTTGCCCAGGCTGATTGGTGTAGAGCCAGCACTGAATATGATTCTAAGCGGCAAACCGATGTCAAAGGATGAGCTTGCCGGGTCAGGGATTTTTGATCAGGTGGTTAATGGTGGTGACTTAATCCAGGAAACGCTGCGTTTTGCCGGCGCTTTATTGGAACAAGGTGTGAGTCCGCGCAGACTAAGCCAGGAGAAAATTAAATATCCTTATGCCGAGCCATATCTCCAGTTCGTACGTACCAACGTAAAGCGCAGCCTTGCCAATTACCCGGCCCCGGCACATTGCGTTGATGCAGTGGCTGCGGCCGTAGACAAGAAGTTTGCCGATGGTCAAAAAATTGAGCAACAAAGTTTCCGGGTGCTGATGGGATCGCCCGAATCGCAGGCCTTAAGGCATGGATTTTTTGCTCAGCGAGCGGCTGCTCGGGTGGAGGGTTTAGCGCCGGACACACCAACCAGGTCGATAGAAAAGGTAGCAATTATCGGTGCCGGTACTATGGGTGCGGGAATCGCGGCTAACTTTCTTAATGCGGCGATTCCAGTAACGTTGCTTGAGGACAATCAGGATGCATTAGATAAAGGCCTGGCCAGAATTCGTGACATATATGTAATGGAAGCCAAGCGCAAAGGTCTGGATTCAGGGCATGTTGATGAGCATATGGCAATGGTTGCACCAACGCTGGACTATGCCGCTATCGCAGAGGCTGACTTAGTGATAGAGGCCGTGTTTGAGGATCTGGAGTTAAAAAAATCAATTTTTGCCCGGCTGGGTAAAGTCATGAAACAGGGGGCAATTCTGGCTACCAATACATCTACATTAGATGTGGATGCTATTGCGCAGGAAAGTGGGCGCGCAGCCGATGTTATAGGCTTGCATTTTTTCTCCCCGGCGCATGTTATGAAACTGCTCGAGGTGGTGCGCGGGCAGGATACCGCACCAGACGTTCTGGCTACAGCTATGGCCTTGGCCAAACGCCTGCGCAAGACAGCTGTGGTGGCCCGTGTATGTGATGGTTTCATAGGTAACCGCATGCTTAATCAATATCTTAACGCGGCATTCAGGTTGATTGAGCAAGGGGTTTCGCCTTTTGTCATAGACGGCGCGATGGAGCGTTGGGGTATGGCGATGGGGCCATTCCGTATGCTAGATATGGCTGGCAACGATGTGCATTTGGCCGTGCGTAAACGGCAGGCTTTAGAGGATTCTGCCTACCAGCCAGCAGTGATTGCTGACATGCTGTGTGCAAAATCCTGGTTTGGTCAAAAGAGTGGCCGCGGTTGGTATCTGTACGAAAAGGGCGCGCGCAGGCCTGAGCCTAACCCCGATGTGTTAGCAATGATCGATGCACACTGCGCTAAATCTGGTATTTCTGCGCAAAAGCTCGGTGCGGACGCAATAGTTAAGCGTCTCATATATGCACTGGTAAATGAAGCGGCGCTGCTACTTGAAGAAGGCATTGCACAACGCGCTTCAGATATAGATGTGGTCTACCTGGCAGGCTATGGTTTTCCTGCTTTTCGTGGTGGGCCAATGTTTTATGCCGACCAGACCGGGGTTTACTCTATTGCGCGCAGCTTGCTTGCGCAAGGTACAGATCCAGCCCCGATGATCGCCGAGCTGGCTGCAAAAGGCCATAGCTTTAACTGATACTCAATGGAAATAGAACCATGATTGATGCAGTAATTGTTTCTACAGCTAGAACCGGTCTGGCCAAGTCTTGGCAAGGCAGTTTAAATATGACCCATGGCGCTGCTATGGGGGGCCATGTAACCCGCGCAGCTGTTGAGCGTGCCGGAATTGAGCTGGCAGAGGTAGAAGACGTGGTAATGGGTTGTGCTTTTCCAGAGGGCGCAACTGGGTGGAATATTGCGCGCCAAATTGCCATAAGCGCGGGATGTCCGGTTACAACTGCGGGCATGGTCGTAAATCGTTTTTGTTCCTCGGGGCTTCAAGCAATAGCAATCGCCGCTAACCGGGTGCAAGTCGGCGAAGGAGATATTTTTGTTGCTGGTGGGGTTGAATCAATCTCTTGTGTGCAAAATGAACATAACACCCACATGTTTACCGACCCATGGATTAAGCAACATAAGCCCGAGATTTACATGTCGATGCTGGAGACCGCAGAAAATGTGGCGCGTCGTTATGGTATCGAGCGCGCGCGCCAGGATGAGTATGGGGCCCGCAGTCAACAGCGGGCTGCTGCGGCAGTGCAGGCAGGGCTGTTCGATGAAGAGATCGTGCCTTTTAATACAACGGCTGCTGTTTATGATAAAGCCAGCCGCCGCTTCGTGACTAAAGAGGTCACCCTTACCACTGATGAAGGTATTCGTCCTGGCACCACGGTAGAAGCCGTTGCTGGTATCCGTGCAGCGTTACCAGGAGGAATGGTGAGCGCTGGCAGCGCTAGCCAATTTTCTGATGGGGCTTCAGCCTGTGTTGTCATGAGCGGACACGAGGTTAAACGTCGCGGCCTGTCGCCTCTGGGGATATTCCGTGGCTTTGCTGTGGCTGGATGCGAGCCTGATGAAATGGGCATAGGGCCGGTATTTGCTGTACCCAAACTATTGGATAAGGCTGGTTTGGCTACCAAGGATATTGGTCTTTGGGAGTTGAACGAGGCGTTTGCTGTACAGGTTTTGTACTGTCGCGATAAGTTGGGCATCCCAGATGATAGGCTAAATGTTAATGGCGGTGCAATTGCTGTCGGCCACCCATACGGGATGAGCGGCTCACGCTTGGTAGGGCACGCGCTTATAGAGGGGCGCCGTCGAGGGGTGAAATATGTAGTCGTGACCATGTGCGTTGGTGCCGGCATGGGGGCGGCTGGTTTGTTTGAAGTCATCAGTTAGGCATAAGCCATCTGCGGTATGTCATCGTAGATGGCTTGTCGGTATGGATATTCAGGATGGTGTGCGATTAAGCAAAAGGGTCCGATGAACATATTTCTCATACAAGTGACCTCTGGAATAGCCAACGGTGCGATATATGCCTCATTGGCGTTGGCGCTGGTTATTATCTTTCAGGCCACCCAGCATATCAATTTTGCTCAAGGGGAGATGGCTACTTTCAGCGCCTATATTGGCTGGTTTGCCCTTGATCGGGGCTTGCCTTACTGGATTGCAGTGCCCGGTGTGGTGGTGCTTTCTTTTTTCTTGGGAGCTGCAGTTCAAAGGGTTTTCGTGCGTCCCGTAGAGAACCGCTCACAATTGGCCGCTGTAATTGTTTTTATTGGCTTGTTATTGATATTCAATGGCCTGTCCGGATGGCTGTTTGACCATACCTTAAAAGAATTTCCTAGCCCATTTTCTAGTAAGTATTTCCCTAGTTCGGTTTATTTCTCGTCACACCAGTTGGGGACAATATTTGTAGTGGCTATAACTATGGCGGTGTTATATGTGTTTTTGCGCTATACGAAGGTGGGATTGGCGTTGCGTGGCGGTGCAACCAACCCAGCTTCTGCCAGATTGGTAGGGATAAGCGTGTCCTGGATGCTTGCCATGGGGTGGGGCATTGCTGCGGCTATTGGAGCGATAGCGGGGATGATGGTTGCACCGTCTGTGTATCTTGAACCCAACATGATGTTTGGGGTGTTGCTTTACAGTTTTGCTGGAGCCCTGATTGGCGGCATATCAAATCCATGGGGGGCCGTGGCTGGCGGGATGATTGTCGGAGTTTTGGAAAATATTCTGGGGGCCTACGTTGTTGGCACCGATTTGAAGCTAACCGTTGCTCTGGTATTAATAGTAGTCGTTTTAACGGTTAAGCCCGAGGGCCTTTTCGGTAAAGCAGTCGTGGTGCGCGTATGAAGAATATTAAATGGCTCCCGGCTGTATTTAGCGGCGTAGTTGTACTTACTTGTGTTGTTTTGCCGTTTACTGTGGATAGCTACACGGTTTCACAGATAACCCAATACCTTATATTTGTGATGGCTGTGTTGGGACTTAACATACTTACTGGTTATAGCGGACAGATGTCGCTTGGCCACGGGGCTTTTGTCGGCATCGGCGCGTATGCGGCAGCTATTTTAATGCTGCAGGCCAATGTGCATTATTTACTTACTATACCGTTGGCTGGGATTATCACGGCCTTATTTGGTCTGCTAATCAGCATACCTGCATTACGCTTGCACGGTCATTATCTAGCGCTTGCTACATTTGGACTGGCCTTGGCTCTACCACAAACCCTTAAGCACAAAGTCCTGGCATCATGGACTGGGGGGGCAGGCGGTTTGATATTAGATCCTATCGAAACGCCGGTTAGTTTTTTTATTGGCGGTGTGGAGTTTGATGCCGATAGGTGGCTTTATTTTGTTGCGTTGATCACGTGTTTAGTGGTTTTTGGCCTGTGTTGGGGTGTCTTGCGTGGGCGCGTTGGGCGAGCTTTTATTGCCCTGCGTGACCACCCAATAGCAGCCGTGACCATGGGGGTGAACCCAACGCACACCAAAATTACTGCTTTTGCTATTTCCGCTGCTATTGCTGGGGTAGCCGGAGCTCTGTTGACTATTACTACAGCATTTGTTGCGCCTGATAGCTTTCAGTTCATGCTTTCTATTAATTTGTTGATTGGTGCCGTTGTGGGTGGCATATCCACCATGTTTGGAGCCTTTTTTGGTGGTCTTTTTGTGCAGGTTGTACCAGAGCTTGCGCACGGCGTTTCGGACTCTGCTCCTACAGTAGTTTATGGCGTACTGTTGTTACTAATTATTTACCTAATGCCAGACGGGCTGGTGGGCTTGATTAGCAATTGGATACGTCAAATAAAGGCCAATAGTTGGTTTAGTAAACAAGATGGGAAATGAAGAATGTGAAATTTAAAACTTAGCCAATGCGCAATTAAGCGTATGGGTATTTTAATAAAGCGAAGGAGACAAGCGAAAATGAAAATCAGTAAAACTTTAACAGCAATATTATCTGCCGCAGCTATTGCCACCCTTTCATGCGGCGCGGTATTTGCAGCGGACTATGGTCCAGGAGTTTCGGATAACGAAATTCTAATCGGTAATACCATGCCTTATTCCGGCCCTTTGTCTGCTTACGGTAGCTTGGGCAGAACCATGTCGGCCTATTTTGACAAAATTAATGCTGATGGTGGTATTAATGGCAGAAAGATCAAGATGTTGAGTGTTGACGACGGCTACGTCCCGACCAATACCCTGTCGCAAACCCGTAAGCTGGTGGAGCGGGATAAGGTGTTTATGATGGTTGGCGTCTTAGGCACACCGCCTAATATGGCTGTGCGTGAGTATTTGAACCGTAAGAAAGTACCCCACTTATTTGGGGTAACTGGCCAGACCGAGCTCGGAAATTATCAAGCCTTCCCTTATACGATGGGGTGGCAGCCCAGCTTTCAGGCCGAAGCCAACATATACGTACAGCATATGCTCAGTGAGAACCCAGATGCCAAGGTAGCAATACTGTACCAAAATGGCGATTATGGTAAGGATTTTATGACCGGAATAGCCCAGGCCCTGGGCGATAAGTGGGATGATGTGGTGGTGGGGGAGGCGTCTTTTGAGCCAACTGATCCGACGATAGATACACAAATGGTTATGCTGCGTGACTCCGGTGCTGATACGCTTTTTTTGGTTGCCACGCCTAAGTTTGTCGCCCAAGCAATTCGCAAGGCTGAGCAGCTCGACTGGCATCCTGCACAATATGTGAATAACGTTGCCAATAACGTTAAATCGGTCATGGAGCCAAGTGGTGCAGTTGGCAATAAGAGTACGCCGTACTATACGTCTTTTTATTTCCGCGACCCCAGCGATCCCAAATGGGCCGATAGCCCGGAAGTGCAGGAATTTGCCAGCTTCATGGATAGTTACTATCCAGATGGCAATATTGCCGATAATTACACCGTATATGGTTATAGCGTAGCACAAACGATAGAACATTTGCTTGAGCAAATGGGCGATGATCTGACGCGCGCAAATGCTATGGAGCAATCCCGTAATCTTGAGTTTTCTTTACCTATGTTGCTGCCCGGCATTCAGGTCAAAACGGGTGAGACGGATTACTTCCCGATTGAGCAGCTGCAATTGGCTCGCTGGAATGGCGATAGCTGGGAGTTGTTTGGTGATATTTTCACGAGTCAACAAGGAGTGGGAGACGAGTGATGACAGGGTTTGACATTCTTACGCTACCACATTTGTTAGCGAATGCGGCCCGGCTTTATCCCAATAAATTGGCGGTAATCGATGCAGAGCGTGAGCGTAGCTCCACTTATGTGGAGCTATACGAGCGAGCTTTGAAATTGGCCAATGCATTACATGAGCGCGGGGTGAGAAAGGGCGACAAAGTCGCCTATATGAGCCACGATCGGCTTGAATGCGTTGAACTGCTCTATGCGGTTAATTTATTAGGTGCGATTTGGGTGCCGCAAAACTATCGCTTTAGCCCTGACGAGCTGATTCGGCAAATGGACCATTGTGATGCTGAGGTGCTGTTTGTTGATGAGCGCTGTATTGAGGTGGTCATTGTTGCTTTGCCAAAGCTTACCAAGCTTAGGCCGGGTGGGTTGATATCAATTGGTACGGCGGCACCTGCGGCCGGGTGGGCTGATTATGAGTCGGTAGTTACGGGGGGTAGTCTGACTCCTGTAGATGTAGAAGTAGGGCCTGCCGATATTTGCGGCATTATTTACACCTCTGGTACTACTGGTGTTCCCAAAGGGGTAATGCACTCCCATCGTAGTTTTATTGGCTGGGCAATGGTGCCAGTACTACAAAATACCGTAACAGCCGAAGATGTGTTCATGAATGTGTACCCCATGTTCCATATGGGTGGCACCGTGCTTTGCGTTGTTTCTGTGCTGGCTGGCTGCTCCATGGTGGTACTGGGTTCGTTTGAACCGCAGCGGTGGCTGGAAAACGTTGAGCGCCACAAGGTTAGTATTACCTGTGCGGTGCCAACTATTATGAATGCAATTACCAAGCTTCCCAAAGAGCTTTTGAATCGATTCGATCTGGCTTCGCTTAAGCGCTTGGCTACTTCAGGGGCGCCTTTTTTGACCGAGACACAAGACGCAACCTTACGTCTGTTCCCTGGGGTTAAGTTGTATTCTTACTATTCTGCTACCGAAGTTTTCCAGTCTATGCTGCTACCTGAAGATCATGCGCGTAAACAGCGTTGTGTGGGACCAGCCGCGTATGGCATGGAGCTACGTATTATTGGCGATGACGGCCTTGAGGTGCCTGCCGGAGAGGCCGGTGTAATTTATGCCCGTGGCATCTCTGTGTGTGAGGGATACTACAAAAACCCTGAAGCAACAGCCAAAGCATTTAGTGACGGCTGGGTAACCAGCGACGATATAGGCTATTTCGACGCCGAGGGCTATCTATATGTTGTTGATAGAAAAAACGACATAATAAACTCAGGGGGTGAGAAAATTTTTTCGCCAGAGGTGGAAGGCTACTTACTAAAAATGACAGGTGTGGCTGATGTCGCTGTTATTGGAGTGCCGGACGAATTCTGGGGTGAACGGGTGCATGCCGTACTAACACTTTTGCCCGATGTGAGCATGACAAATGAGGATGTACTGGCTTGGTGTCGGGACAACATCCCTGGTTATAAAAAGCCGCGCAGTGCAGAAATTAGATCGGCGTTGCCCAAAAGTCCGGTGGGGAAAATCCTTAAACGCGAGATTCGAAATGAGTATTGGACGGATGCCAAGGTCAAGATTTGATGTGGTAATTTAACTATGGGCTATAACCTCTGCCTGGATAAGGCATCAGTACCACTAATAGAGATTCGCAATCTAAGCGTCCGCTTTGGCAATATTGTCGCTCTCAATAGTGTGTCCTTTGATATCCCATGCGGCAGCACATTTGGCCTTATTGGTCCAAATGGTGCTGGCAAAACTACCTTGTTCAATTGTTTGAGTAGGGTAGTACCATTTCAGCAAGGCGAAATCTATATGAGTGGTGCACCGCTTTCTACTTGCCGGGCCCACGATATGCCAAGCATTGGCATAGCCCGTACGTTTCAGAATCTGGCTATGTTTGGCACTATGTCGGTGATTGAGAACGTTCTTGTGGGCGCACATAGTCGTCTGACGGCAGGTGTAATCGATAGTGCCCTTGGTTTTTCGCGGGTCCGTCAAGAGGAACAGCGCGCGCGCAGCGACGCCGAGGAGCTGGCTCATTATCTTGACTTGTGGTCGGTGCGTAACCAAGTTATCAATGACCTGCCATTTGGCACACAAAAACGTGTAGAACTAGCCCGTGCATTGATGCAAAGACCCAGGCTACTGCTGCTCGATGAGCCAGCGGCCGGTTTGACGCATGCAGAGGTTGATGAACTTGGTGCGCAAATTTCCGCATTGAAAAGCAAGTTTGCGTTAAGTGTTTTGCTTGTCGAACACCACATGGGGCTGGTTATGGGTATATCAGACCATATGGCCGTACTTAATTTTGGTAATCTGATCGCTGCGGGCAATCCAGCCGCTGTTAGTAAACAACAAGCAGTGATTGACGCTTATCTGGGGGTAAGTTAAAAATGGGAAGCGTCCTGATACTAGACAGCGTAGATGCCTATTACGGAAAAACGCAAGCACTTTTTGGTATCAGCCTGCAACTGCGACCAGGTACCATAACCACTCTGCTGGGGGCCAACGGTGCGGGCAAGACTACAACTTTAAGGGCTATAAGTCGCACTATTCGAACTCGTGGCAATATCAGTTTTGCTGGTAGCTCATTGACGCGTATGCGCACCGAAAAAACCGCCCGTATGGGCTTAACCCATGTGCCAGATGGGCGCGGTACCTTCTCTGCCTTGACTGTTGAAGAAAATCTTTGGCTTGGAGCATACACGCGTAATAATAGTAATGAGGTTCGCACTGATATCGAGCAGGCCTACGAACGTTTCCCTAAGCTCGGTGAGAGGCGTTATCAGCAGGCTGGTACGCTTTCGGGTGGTGAGCAGCAGATGTTGGCAATTTCTCGTGCGTTGATGTTGCGTCCTAAAGTGATGCTCCTGGACGAGCCTTCATTTGGGCTTGCACCGCTAGTTGTGGCCGAAATTTTTAAAGTGATTACCGATATAGTGCAAGATGGTGGTGTAAGCGTACTGCTGGTAGAACAAAATGCCAATCTTGCCCTTGGAGTATCCAAATATGCTTACGTAATTGAGTCTGGGGCAATCATTCTCGAGGGTAGTTCTGCGGAAATAAGCAAGAATGATGGGGTGCGCAAAGCCTACCTTGGCAATTAAACGGCTGTGATAAAAATTCGAGCCCACAAACAATCAGCTGCAAATACAAAACCTGCGTGCACTTGACATAATCTGTTTTCGTGGCCATTATTAATGGGACGTCCGTGAGTTTTAACGCACACCGTTTTAATGCACGCCCCTAAAAATATCAGGGTGGCCGTGTCGGTGTGCTGGTATAGCCCGGCACACAAGCCATCAGAATAATTAGACCGGCATAGACTCGGGTGGCATCACTTTAAAATAAATTTGCATATTGCCTATACAGCGGCGCTGGTGGCAGCGCCGTTGCGTGCACCACTTGCATCAGTACTATCGAAGGAAAATCATTGAATACAGCGACAACCCATAAAAGCCTGCAGGCATTAACCATCAGTAAGAATAAATTTACCTCTGTAATAAACGGCTCAGGAGCCCAGCAGTTGGAGCTTAGGCTACGTCACAAAAGTCTGCGTCTACAAGCCCTACAGGCCGAGAATCAAGTAATGCGCCAGAACATAAGCAAATTGCTGCGCGATATAGATGTACTGGAACAGATCGTTGCGCGCCTTTAGGCCACAAGAGTCAGTGACCGAGCGCAAGCCTACCATCGCACTGATTATTGATTCCGAATCCTGGGCCTTTGCTAATATTGCCCATCAACTTAAGCATCATTTGAGTGAATATTATGCGTTCAGGATTATTCCCTCGGCTGTAATCGAAGACGCGGTGCAAATTTTATTGATGACAGCCCAATGTGATGTAACGCATTTTTTCTGGCGTGGATTTTTGTTCTCGCTTGACTCTCAGCAAGGTCACGCAGGTATGCGTAGTTTGGGCTTTCGCGAGCACGAACAGTACCTTGCCGGGCTTTTGCCCGAGCGCATAATCACCACTTCAGTGTACGATCACCTGTTCTTGGGACAGGCTGAGATGGAGCATAACAAAGCGCGCTTTCACAAGCTGGTCAGCGCCTATACCGTGTGCTCACAACGTTTGTTGGATATTTATCGTCGTATAGATGGGCTGCCAAAGCCGTTGGGCTTGACCGAGGATGGTGTAGATCTTGAACTGTTCCGGCCCATTAATCTGCAGCGCTTTGATAGTTTGGGGCAGCGGCCCATGGTAATTGGCTGGGCGGGTAACTCACTTTGGTCCAGCGAGCGCGGTGAGGATTTTAAGGGTTTGCATACCTTGCTTAAGCCAGCGGTACGTGAATTGCAAGATGAAGGTTTGAACCTGACTCTGCTGCTGGCAGATCGTCAGCAGAGGCATATTCCTCATGAACATATGTACCGATACTACGCGCAGCTGGATTTATATGTATGTTCTTCTAAGATTGAGGGTACACCTAACCCCGTTCTTGAAGCGAGCGCTTGCGGTGTGCCGGTAATTACTACTGATGTTGGCGTTGTGCCCGAGTTATTCGGTGATGACCCCTATAAAATGGTGTTACCTGCTCGTGACCTCAACTCTTTGAAAGCAGCCATCAGGCGTCACTATCTAGGTGGGGTGGGCCGGACGCGAGCAATATCATCTTACGGCTTGCATAGGGTGGAGTCCTGGAGTTGGCGCCGTAAAGTTACAAACTACCGGTATTTTTTCGATCAGGTTTTGCGCCAGCGTCAGCAAAGCTCACGTATCCAGGCGTATCGCAAGTTAAGGCCTGTGAATGTGCCGGACCAAAACCCTAACCTTGGGCGATCAGGACATGTATAGACAGGGCGCCATATTTGCTGCCGACCAAGCGCCGCGTATTGTTTTTTACTACGGCACTCCAGACAGTTTCGATGACCTGGACTGCTTCGATTTGGCCGTGCTGGAACCAAGGCACGACGTAAAGCCTGCCCCTGAACCCAAGCCCGGCACTCATTGGCTAGCTTACCTAAGTATCGGGGAGGTCCTTGAATCATGTGACTGGTTTAGGCAAATGCCTGCAAAATGGCTAGTTAAGCAAAACAAGGACTGGAATAGTTGGGTCATCGATCAAAGCACAACTGATTGGCCAGAGTTTTTTGTGCGGCATATCGCCCAGTCAGCACAGCGTTATTGTCCGGACGGTTTTTTCCTGGATACCATGGATTCGTGGCAGCTGCTGGATCCCCAACAATATCCGCCCAAGCACCAGCGCAATGGTTTGGTACGCGCGGTCACACAACTGCGAGCACGGTTTCCACAGGCGATAATTATCCTGAATCGTGGCTTTGAGGTGCTTGAGCAACTGCATAATACCGTAGATGCGGTGGCATTCGAGTCGCTTTACCAGGGTTGGGATCAGAGCCTCAAAAGCTATATTGAAATCTCCCCACAAGACAGGAGCTGGTTGCTAATGCAGGCAGCTAATGCGCGTGCGCTGGGCTTGGCAACCATAGCTATAGACTACTGCCCGGAGGATGATTTCGCTAGATCGCAGAACATCGCTAGTGCTATCCGCCAACATGGTGTCATACCTTACGTAGGTGATAACTATCTGCAAGCAATTAATATGCATATGCTGGCTGCACACGCCGATCTGGGTGGCAAAAACTAAGGACAACTGTGTATGACTCTTGAAGAGCTTGGTTGTGATACGCGCCTGTTGCAGGTTGTTGTACCGGGCGCGACGCCATTGGTGCTGTGCGGCCTGCAAGACCGTCAGCAATTCAGCGACCCTTACGGCACAGCCAGACAGCTTGGCATCAGTTCTGCACTGTGGCCGTTGTCAGGCCTGTTATGGCCCTCGGCGTATTATCTGGCTGCTGAGCTTTTACGCAGCGATTTTATGCTCAACATCAATACGCTTGAAATTGGCTGTGGTCTGGCCCTGCCCAGTCTGGTAGCCCACCGTGCGGGGTACCGTATTACAGCCAGTGATCATAACCCTTTAAGCGCTGCCTTTTTGCGTGAAAATCTGGAGTTAAACCAGCTGGCCCCCAGCTTGCCGTATCGTTACGGGCATTGGGGTAAGCAACCGGATAAGGCGCCAGAAGATGTCGGCGAAATTGCATTAACCGGGGTTTACGATTTGATCATAGGTAGCGACTTGCTCTACGAGCCAGATAGCGCGCCAGCGCTAGCAAGCTTCCTGGCCTTATACGCTGGGGTACAAGGTCATGTCTGGATTGTTGACGCCAGCCGTGGTTACCGGGCTGCATTTAAGCGACAAATGCAGCAACACGATTTTTATCTTTACGAGCGGCAAATTCTTAACCGACAACCATGCTTAAGCGGTGCGCCATCGTACAAAGGGCGCCTATTGAAGTTCAAGCGGGCTTGATACGCCAGCACCAGCTCTGGTATAGAATCTATAGCATGCGGTATTGTCTAAAAAAATTATTACAGATTTGGTCGTGGGTGCTTCCGGGCTGTATATTTTTGCTTGTCCCGCATGTATTTGCGGCCACGCATAATAACCATAACAATGACCCCGCCTGCACTATCGTAATAAATGAATTTTCTTCTGCCGGGCAAAGGTATCTGCAAGACGAGGACGGCGACTGGTCTGACTGGATAGAGCTGTATAACTGTACTGCGGAGGATATTAATTTAAACGGCTGGTTCTTATCTGATAGAGAGCTTGATCTACGCCAATGGCAGTTTCCGGATATCCATATACCCGCTAAAGGCTTTTTAACCGTTTATGCCAGCAAAAAAGACCGGCATCAAGCACCTTTACATACCAATTTTAGTATCGCTGCCAGTGGTGAGGAACTTTTCTTATCTGACCCAGCGGCCAAGCTGGTAGACCACGTTCCCGCCATGACATTGCAAAAGGGCGAGGTAGCTGGGCGATACCCCGACGGTGGTGCTGACTTTTTCATATTGTCAGCGCCTAGTCCAGACACAAATAATTTAACGCCTGCTATAAATGCCATTATTGCACCGCCATTATTTTCTCTTGAATCAGGTTTTTATAAAAAACCGTTTGATTTAAAATTAAGTCATTTCGATGAAAATATAACTATTTACTATACGCTTGATGGCTCTGAACCAGATCCAGATAATCTTAATGGTACGAGCTACAGGTACAAGAATAACTATCAACAACTAGCTGCTATTGCGACTGATAAATCCAAAGTCAGTAGCACTTTTCTCTTTAATGAGTACATAACATACAAATATCAACAACCAATACGTATAAAAGACCGTACCTTAGAGCCTGACCGTGTTTCACAAATATCAACAACCTATCATGAATTACCGCAATATATCCCTCCGGCAAAAATAATTCCAGACGACACTTTAAAAAATAAATTCAAGATAGTGTTAAATCGCGGGATTGATACATTTAATAGCTTGCGCAACAAGGCTAGCCGTAAATGGCATAAAATTAAAACAGGTGGGGTAAAAGAATTTGAGCAGAAGGAATACATTAAGCCAATTGTTTATGATGGTATAAAAAAGTATTCCAATAAAGGCACTCCAGTTAGGGCTATCGCTGTATTGGAGCAAAATGGCAGGCGCGTTACTAGTCCAATTGCTACTAACAGCTATTTTATAGGTGATCAGAACCAATTCAGTCTACCTATAATCGCCTTGACTATCCCGGAAAAACATCTTTTTGACTATGTTGAAGGTAGTCTGGTAGCCGGCATTGATTATGATACATGGCTGTCAGAACTAATTGATGAACAGCCCATAATGCGCGACAGGCCGGCTAATTATAAGCGAGTTGGTAAAGACCAGAAAATGTCTGGTGCAATTACGTTTATAAATAATGATAAAACGGTCACTCTTGATGCCGACTATAAGGTGCATGGTGGTGCAACCAGGAGACTTCCAAATAAATAGATCAGGGTTTATCCTAGAGATAAACAGGCAGGACGTCTTGGGGTTAAGGTCTTTGGTACTGAAACATTAAAAGACTTTAACTTCAACCTGAGAAATGCAGGTAATACCTCATATACCGATTACTTAAGGGACGCTGTTATTCAAACAGCCATGAATGGGCTGGCGGTTGGCACGCAGAGATATGCGCCAAAGGTTGTTTTTATCAATGGTGAGTATAACGGCATACTAAATGCCCGAGATAGAAAAGATCATAAATATCTTGCAGATATATATGGGATAGATGGAACCAAAACGGATTTGTTAAAAAGAAATGCCATGGTCGATAATGGCTCTGCCGCAGGCTATACAAGCATGCTCGCAGAGTGGCGAGACAGCTTGCGCAGTGGGCATGATTTTTATAAATTGGTTAACAGTTATATAGATACCCAAAGCTTTATTGATTATTTTGTTGGTAGTATTTTCTTTTCCAGAACAGACTGGCCGGGCAATAATATAGCTTATTGGCGTTACACTGGCAGTAAGACAGAGCTGCCCATTACGGATGGCAGATGGCGCTGGCTGGTTTACGATGCCGATGAGGCCAAGGATGTCCAGCACCCAACCCTTTTGTACGCACTTGGCTTATATGATCAGCCCAGAAAATACCCGCCATGGGCCTCGTTCATGCTGCGCGCTTTACTTGATAACCCGCGTTTTAAGCAAGAATTCATAATCCGTTTTGCCGATCTTATCAATACCTCTTTTGCGCCCGAGCGCATGCTGGCAATCATAGACGGCATGTAAGCTGGCATTGAGCAAGAAATGCCGCGCCATATTGAACGCTGGCAGGCGCCTGCCAGCATGCAAAAATGGCGTGCACACGTCGCTAAAATGGTCACCTTTGCCAAGGAACGCCCAGCAATCCAGCGTCATCAGTTACGTGAGTATTTTGATCTCAAGAATAGTTATACAGTGCGCGTCAGTGTTAATGATGAACGCGCTGGTACGGTTAAGCTCAATACGCTACACCTTGGTCTGGCCGATAATGAGCTTACCAAGCCCGTTGCCGCCAGCGCCAGTGCCACGCATATGACAGCTGCTCTGGCATTTCCGTGGCAAGGAGAGTATTTCCAGGATTTGCCCATATCGCTGGAGGCGGTCCCCAAGCCTGGCTACCAATTCAGCCACTGGGAAGTATCAGGACGCGATAGGTTAGAGCCAATAGAATACAGGAATCAGAGGCTGGGGTTACGGCCACAAAAAAATTTAAGTATATATGCTGTTTTCCAGCATTGAGTAATTTTTCGAAATGGTGTTATTACACTGCTTAAGGTATTGCCAACACCTGAGCACAATTCTGGCATACTCTTGACGAGTTGCAGTAAGCTCAACCTTGAGAGGAGGCTGTAAACACCATGTCATTAATCCTGATAGCCTTGTTTATAGTATTGGGCCTGGCGAGCGGCTTGATTGCTGGTTTACTGGGTATAGGCGGCAGCGGGATTTTGGTGCCCTTTGCCGTCTTGATCTTTACGCTGCATGGCTTAGGCGGTGAGCACGTGGTCCACATGGCTATAGCAACCTCCTTGGCTACGGTTGTTTTTACTTCAATATCAAGCATTTATCAACACCAAAAGCAGGGTGACATAAATTGGTCGGTGGTCTTGCTGATAGTGCCAGGCATAGTAATCGGCTCCTGGTTTGGCCCTATGTTAAGTGCCAAACTAAGCAGCAGCACCATGGCTTTTATTTTTGGTGCTTTTACCGCAGCCACCGGCACGCATATGATCTGGCCTAAAAAATCCAGGGTCACCCAGCCAATGCCATCCAAGTCCAGGGTGCTAAGCTTTTTTCTTGTGCTGGGCGCCTTTGTGGGTTTTATAGGCACCACCGGCACCTCGATCATCAACCCTTATCTTGACAAGCATGGCCTGCCAATCAATAAAGCCGTAGGTACAACCTCGGTAATAAGCTTACCGGTAGCCTTGATTGCCTCGCTAGGCTTCGTCTATAACGGCTGGAACTTTCCTGACTTACCGCAAGACAGCCTGGGTTTTGTGTATTGGCCGGCTTTATTGTGCATGGCCTGTGGCAGCGTGGTCGCTGCCCCATTTGGCGCGCGCCTATCCAGGAAGCTCAGCTCAAGCCAATCGCACCTGATCTTTAGCATCATGCTTTACTGCGTCTCAATATACATGTTATGGAAGGCGTTTGCGGGATAAAAATACTATCTGGATATTCTGTATGCACTGCTTACCAGATTCAAATATGTAAAAACAGATTGTTAATAACATGAGGACCTATCACTAAAAGTGATAACCTCGATAATTAAATATAATTTGTTTTCATAGATACGCTTACCTATACTGGCTCATTCAAATCTATTGTTAATAGCATATTGCATAAGACTATTTGCAAATCAGGGCAGAAATGAACCAGAGCAATAAAGTAAGTTCCCCTCCGCATGACTTGCGGGTCTGGCTAGATCATTTACAAGCTACAAACAGGTTGGCTGTAGCAAATGAAAATAGTGGATTAAAGCATCACCTGGCCGCAGTTGCTAAAAGGTTAGATGGCGAAAAGGCTGTTTACTTTCCAACGCCAGATGGACATTCAATACCAGTGGTTTCTGGTTTCATGTCGCGGCGAGAGTGGATAGCAGAAGCTATGTGCGTGACCAATGATGATCTGTTACAAAGCTTCAAACTTGCCGTAGATAATCCGATTCCTTGGGAGGAAATACCTTCAAGTGAAGCTGCCTGTCATCAGCATGTGATAGTAAATATTGACCTGCTAAACCAGTTGCCTGTGCCTACGCATAGCGAACACGACAGTGGCCCATATCTGACTGCCGGGCTATTGATTACTCGTAATCCCAAAACAGGGATACAGAATGTATCCATACATAGGGTGCAAGTGCATGCGCGCGACCGTATGGCGATATTAATGTTGCCACGCCATGCCTTAACGTTTTACAAAACAGCAGAAGACATGGGGGAGTCGTTACCGATCGCGATAGCCATAGGTGTGGATCCACTTACCATGCTGGCGTCACAGGCTATAACTCCCATAGATCATGATGAATTGGAAATAGCTGGTGCTTTGCATGGCAAACCATTAAAAGTGGTTAAGTGCCAGACGAATGATGTGCGCGTGCCCGCCAATGCAGAAATAATAATTGAAGGACATATACCGCCTGCGGTACGTGAAGCGGAAGGCCCCTTTGGCGAATTTCCAAAATACTACAGTGCGCGTGAAAAACGTGAAGTAATTATTGTAGATAGAATCACACATAGACACGAGCCCATATTTCACACGATTATTCCCGCAGAAATGGAGCATCTGTTATTGGGTTCCATTCCGCGTGAGGCTTCTTTATTGGCATACTTACAAAGAAGTTTCCCAAGTGTTGAAGATGTGCATCTTTCGATTGGAGGTGTCGGGCGCTATCACTTGTTTGTTAAGTTCAATAAACAGCGTGAAGGTGAAGCCAAGAACCTGATACTTTGCGCATTTGGTGCTCATTATGATATCAAACTTGTTGTTGTCGTTGATGATGACGTTGATGTACAGGAGCCACAGCAAGTTGAGTGGGCTATTTCCACAAGGTTTCAGGCAGATCGGGATCTTGTGGTTATAAAAGGCGCCCAGGGCTCGGTGCTTGATCCATCAACGACTTTGGATGCCAATGGCGAGCCCTACGCAGAACTAAGTCCAGCTCATATACAAGGCGTAAGTGCAAAAATGGGCCTGGATGCGACAAAGCCGCTGGTTTATAACGAGCACGTTTTTACGAAAGTAAGAATACCAGGAGAAGAATCCCTGGATTTACGCAAAGAGCTTCAGCCTGATACCAAAATTGTTTTTAATAAGGCTGAGCAAAATGTTTACTGAGCAAATATCTAATCAGCGTTTAATTATTGCTATTACAGGGGCTAGCGGGAGCATTTACGGCGTGCGTTTGCTACAGCAATTGCAATTGCTTAATAACATCGAAACGCATTTGATAGTTTCTGATTCAGGTGCGCTTACGGCTTACCAAGAGCTGGGCATCAAACGTAAAGAGCTGGAGTCTTTAGCTGGTGTAGTGCACAGTGTCCGCGATATTGGGGCCAGCATATCCAGTGGCTCTTACCGTACGGCAGGAATGATTGTAATTCCTTGCTCCATGAAAAGTCTGGCTTCAATCGCTAATGGATATGCGGATAATCTTGTTAGTAGAGCGGCTGATGTGGTTTTAAAAGAACGCCGTAAGTTAGTGCTGGTAACACGCGAAACACCGCTAAATTTAGCTCATTTGCATAATATGACAAAAGTAACAGAAATGGGCGGCATCATATGTCCGCCAGTGCCGGCTTTTTATAATAAGCCAAACAGTATAGATGACCTGGTTAACCATACTGTAGGGAGGGTGATGGATTTATTATCTATATCAAGTAACCATTTGGTAAAACGTTGGGAGGGTTTGGCTCAAAGTCGTGATGTTTATTTGGCAGAAGCTTGATCTTGTTAGTTCTATATAAATAATTTGTATAGGTGGTTTGATAATGTTGTTTTATAAAAAATTGATTTAACCGAGGTGGAGATAATGAAATTTACTGACTTATTCAAGAAGGTAGCAGTTATAGCTGCAATTACGTTAAGCGCTGGTGCATATGCCAAGGATATGCGTTTAGGTTTGATCGTACCAGCTAGCCATGAGTGGACTAAGGCAGCTGAAGCTATGGGTGAAGAGCTAAAGGAAAAATCTGATGGCAAATACTCAGTAACCGTTTTTCCTGCGGGTCAATTAGGCAATGAAGCGCAGATGCTGCAACAATTGCAGACTGGGGCTTTGGACATGGCTTTCATGACAGTGGCAGAAATTACCAATAGATCTGAAGATTTTGGTGCTTTATTCGCTCCTTATTTGGTAAAAAACGTGCATGACTCAGGTGTTTTATTAAATGGCCCTACCGCACAGAAAATGTTGGAAGATTTGCCTGGCGATGTGGGTGCTGTTGGCCTTGGGTTTGGTGGTGCATCAATGAGATTATTGCTGACAAACTTTCCTGTTGATTCGGCGGCAGACCTTGATGGCAGAAAAATTCGTATCACGCCATTTCCGCCAGCCAAGGATTTTTACCAAATAATGGGAGCAGCATCTACGCCTATGCCGGTCACGGATGTTTATGACTCACTGGCAAATGGGCAAGTTGATGGTGTTGACGCCGACTTGGAATTGGTCTGGCGCATGAAATTTTATGAGCGTGGCAATACGCTATTACACTCCAGTCACATGATGTTTCCGGTTGTGGGTTTGATATCAAATCGTTTATGGATGCAATTAGATGATGAGGATAAGGAACTGATTGGAACTGCCGCAAAGAAACATTTAAACGGGTTGTTTAAAACATATGAAAAGGTTGAGGCAGAAATGCTTGATAACATTAAGGGCACAGGAAAAATAACCGTTACTGAAGCTGGACCAGAATTCTTTAGCGATATAAATCAGCAGTGGGAAGAAATATGGGAAGAGCGCACCCCTGTCTTGAAAGACTTGCGTAAGGAAGCACAATCCATTAATTAAATATATTCCTGGTGTGGGTTGCGGGCACTGCCTTTAAGTATTAAGGCAGTGCTTAGCCGATCTTGCCAATAGGAGTATGGGGTAACTTAGATGTATTTGGCTATACAAAAATTCAGTAATGCCTTGGTGTTCATTGAAAAGTCATTGGCATATGTTCTGGTAATAGCGTTACCGTTGATGGTCTTGGTGAATACATTTGCCCGGACGATACGACTGCCCATTTATTGGATGGATGAACTGGCAATCTTGACTATGGTCTGGCTCGCCATGTTAACAATGTCTTTGACATTGAAATCGCGCGATGCGGTTTCCGTTACTTTGCTGCTGGATGCCGTTCCAGAAGGAATAATGAAAATAATGCAAATCTTAATAGATGTGATGGTGCTCTTGTTTGGACTTGTTTTGTTGACGCTTTCATACAAATGGTTTGATCCATTGACACTTATCGATTATGAGTTCAACTTAAAGAAATTTTCTGCAAATACATTTAATTTTATGTATCAGGATACGACTTCAACGTTAGGCCTGCCCAAATACCTGTTTTGGGTTATCTTGCCTTTCTCGGCTTTTACTACCAGTGTACATGCCTTGACGAATCTAATGACAACAGTGTTGACTCCAGCCGCTGAAATTAAAGAAACGCGTAAAGCAATAACTGCTACAAGTGGAGAATAAACATGATTATTCTCTCATTTACTGTGCTGTTGTTTCTTGGCTTGCCCATTGCGCTTGTGTTGGCATCCACGGCATTGATTTATATATATGTAAGTGACAATTTAGTATTATATGCATCTTTTCCCCAGCAATTGTTTGGCGGTTTAGAAAATTATGGGCTGCTAGCTATTCCTCTATTCATGGTTGTTGGTGAACTCATGAATGAGGGAGGAATAACCCGGCGTTTGGTAAATTTTGCTTCGGTTTTTGTTGGTCATATTAAAGGTGGCCTGGCCTATATAAACATTCTGGCAAACATGTTTCTTGCGTCTATTGTAGGTTCTGCCAACGCCCAGGTCGCAGTAATGTCGCAAGTTATGGTGCCAACCATGGAAAAGGAAGGTTACTCGCGTGGGTTTGCAACAGCTACCACTTGCGCTGGGGCTTTGTTAGCGCCAATAATTCCTCCTTCCATGTTATTTATCATTTTTGGTGTATTGGCTCAACTATCTATTGGGGATCTTTTTGTTGCGGGCATAATTCCAGGGGTTTTATTGGCTTTAGGATTTATTGCCACAATAGTTTTGCTTGGTTATAAATACAACTATCCGGCGAGTAAACATTTAAGTCGCAAACAAAAAATAACAAACGTACTTGCTGCCATACCGTCTTTGTGCGTGCCTGCAGTAATGATAGGCGGCATACTTGGAGGCATTACAACAGCCACGGAAGCGGCTGCTTTAGGCTCTTTGGCGGCCCTGCTTGTAGGTATCTTTATTCATAAAGAGATTCACTTTAAACGGCTCAGTGGCATGATGATGCGAATTGCCCTGAATACCGGAGTGGTTTTACTGTTGGTCGCAGCTGCCAATGTATTTGGTTGGGTCATCGTATTTGAGAAAATTCCGCAACAATTTGCTGTTACCTTGCAGCAGCTGACGCAGGATCCATTCACTTTTATGTTGCTGGTGAATCTACTCTTGTTGTTACTTGGAATGGTAATTGATGGTATTGCTGCACTAATATTATTAGTGCCTATATTATTGCCTGTAGCAACACAAGTTTATGGAATTAATCCATATCACTTTGGGGTCATAATGTGCATAAATTTAACTTTAGGGTTGCTAACCCCGCCTGTGGGAGCGGCGCTTTATGTTGCTTCCAGAGTGACTAACTGTAAGCCAGGAGAAATTATTAAACCGTTGCTGCCATTTTTATTTGTAGTCGGCATAATACTTGTATTGCTTTCCTGGCAGCCGTTCTTGGTCACAATGCTGATTCAATAAGTTAAAACACTATATACAGATAACATATAAGGTAGATAGCATATGAAAAAATTAACAGATAAAGTTGCAATAGTAACAGGAGCGGCCCAAGGCATCGGGGCAGCATACGCTTTGGAACTGGCCAGGCAAGGTGCAAAGGTTTTGGTGGCTGATGTTATTGATGGTTCAAAGACAGCGAATGAGATATGTGAATCAGGTGGCGCGGCAGTTTTTTACAAAACTGATGTCAGCTGCAGTAAGTCAACCCAAGAGATGGCATTAAAGGCATTTGAGTCATTTGGTCGGGTAGATATATTAGTTAATAATGCTGCTATATATGCTTCACTTAAACTTGATTCTTTCGAAAATATAGACTTGGATGAGTGGGATAAGGTAATGGCAGTGAATGTCAAAGGTGCTTTTTTGTGTGCCAGAGCCGTTGTGCCTTATATGCGCCAACAAGGATATGGTCGCATAATTAATATTTCTTCAGGTACGCCATTTAAAGGTACGCCTTTAATGATGCACTACGTTACATCCAAGGGTGCTATTTTAGCGTTAACACGCGCCTTGGCCCGAGAGGTTGGAGAATATGGTATTTGTGTAAACACCCTGGCACCTGGGCTGGTCCTCAGCGAGGGAGTGTTGAAAAATGAAGAGTTAAAAGACAAACTAACCGGACCTGTGCTGGCAAGCAGGGCTATTAAACGTGATCAAACGCCAGAAGATTTAATAAAACCCCTGATTTTTCTTGCTTCAGATGACTGCGCATTCATGACTGGTGAGACGGTCGTAGTAGATGGTGGTTCTGTTATGCATTAACGTATCCAAAATATACGAAAACGAGATCTGATTACATGTGCAGCAAAAATAAGTAGAGTAACCAAATGACGAATCAATACCAGGCATTAAACTACATAAATGGTCAATGGCAACAGGCATTAAGTGGTAGAAGTACTGACTGTGTTAATCCTGCCAATCAACAAGTTATTGGCTCCTTGGTTGAAAGTGAACTAGGTGATATTCAGGCCGCCATAGCTGCAGCAAGAAAATCCTTTGATGAAACCACATGGTCGCATAATGCCAAGTTACGTCAGAATGTTTTATTGCAGTGGGCCGATAAACTTGAACGGAATACTGCCCTGGCAGATCTGCTAAGCCTGGAAAATGGCAAGGTTTTGCCTCAGGCGCATGGCGAGATGGCTTTTGCAATTTCAGAGATTCGTTACTATGCTGGCTTGGCAAGACACATTCCGGGGCAGTTTCAGGAGGTTGAACCTGGCGCATATTCTGCGACACTAAGAGAGGCTGCTGGTGTCGCGGGTCTTATTATTCCCTGGAATGCGCCAATAATTTTACTTATCAGGTCGCTTGCCCCGGCAATTGCGGCAGGGTGTACCTCGATAATTAAGGCGGCACCAGAAACTGCATTGATTATTTCCGCAGTAGTGCGCGAACTTGCAGATGTAGAGCTGCTACCTCATGGCACAGTAAATTTATTACACGAAACCGGGCACACGGTAGCTCAAACTTTGACAACTTCACCCGAGGTTGATGTTTTAAGCTTTACTGGATCGAATATTATGGGGCAGAAGATCATGTCTGCAGCCTCTGCCACCATGAAAAAGCTTTCTCTGGAGCTCGGTGGCAAATCTTGCTGCCTGGTGTTCCCGGATACTGATTTTGAAAAAACCGCGTCTAGTCTAGCTGCAGCTGCAACCATAATTTCCGGACAGCAGTGTACTGCGGCCAGGCGCATACTTGTACACTCTTCTATATACCCTGAGTTTTCCAAAATGTTAGCCAAGGCTTTGTCTGACTTGCGTGTAGCGCCGGGTAATGAGCCTGGTGCGAAGATTGGTCCTTTAATCAGTACCAAAGCTTTGGATAACTACCTCGCAAAAGTACAAAATGCCATCGATAGCTGTGACGAGGTCTTGCTTGCAGGTGGCAGACTCACTGGCCCCCTATCAGACGGCAATTTTGTGGCCCCAACGCTCGTAGCGCATAGCGACTGTAACGCCTCTTTCTGCCAGGACGAAATTTTTGGTCCGTTTGTGGTTCTGGAGCAGTTTGAAGATGAAAAACAAGCCGTTGCTATGGCTAATAATACTGTTTATGGACTTTCGGCTAGCGTCTGGACTAAGGATGGTGATCGGGGCTTGCGTTTGGCGCGTGCGCTGCGAAATGGTACGGTTTGGATTAATGACCACAATAGAATGTTTGCCGAGGCCGAAACAGGCGGGTATAGGCAAAGTGGGATAGGGCGCTTACACGGTTATGAAGGTTTGGGCGACTTTCTTGAGACCAAACATATATTTCACCAGGCGGGGGTTTTATAACAAACCAAAATCCGTAAGGGGTTTTTGCTCGGCACTTGCAGCTTGTGGGTGACTACCATAGGCTCGCAAGTGCTTCGTGAGAGTATTCATAAATGCCGAGCTGGCCGCACTTAAGGGCCGTCTTGGGTGTGTTACACAAACTACCTGACGGGTTAAGCGCGGCGCTACAATCTGATGGGTATTGAGTTGCTCACATTCGGAACTGCTGATCACGGAAATTCTGGGCAATATGGTCACAAACCGGGTAGTCTCTACTAGCCGGATAATGGATATTATAGAGTCGGTTTCCAGGGCTGGAGACAAAAACACGTCATCAGAAGAAGCCTGGCTATCCAGTATCAACCTTAAGCCATGGTGCCTGGTAGGTAAAGCAAGGTCGAATGACTGGATTTTACTAAGCGGCACTTTGTCGGGCAGATTTAAATCACTACATTTTCCCGTAACCAGCAATAAGTCTTCATCAAATAAGTGCTCGGTGTGTAAACCTAAGCGCCTCCTGGGCTGATTAATAATAGCGGCCTCAAGCTTACCAGAAGCCACCCAATCACTCAGCATCGCACTATAGCCATCGGCAACGGTTACTGTAACCTTGGGATGCAACTGTACAAACGCTGTTAGCACCTTGGATAGTATGCCTTTGGCTACGGAGGCAATCATGCCAACATTAACATGCCCGCGCAGCTCTTCTTTTGAGCCTAGCATTTGCTCGTGGGCGTTGGCAAACTCCCTGAGCAGGGGCAGATAAAGCCGATACATTTGTCTTCCGGCTGATGTCGGAATCATACCTTGCTGGGTGCGTTCAAACAGCTTTAGCTCAAGCTCGGCCTCTATTTTTGCAATCTGTGTACTAAGCGCGGGTTGCACGATATTTAGGCGGCGGGCTGCGCGGGTCACAGAGCCTTCCTCGAATAAGCATATGAAATATTGTATTTGACGAAGTTCCATATAAAACCGATTTGAGATTGGCAAATTACAAAAAGAAAAATTGGTAATTTCATGAAAATACCATTACAAATAATTGCAGATCCACGCGGTATTGTCTAGTTATGCGCAGCGGTATGCAGGTGTTTAGCTAAATAATCGGACGCAAAGGTAATTTTGTGGACCCCAGGATAATCAAGTAAAAATGAAACTCCATATACTGAAAAAGCCAATGTAGCGAGTACCTTGGCTTTTCATAATATTACGGGAGGCATACGTAATGACGGCCGCAGTCATACCACAGTCCAAAGTCGATGAATCGTACCTTGGCCGGCCTATGCAAAGCCGCGAAAGCGACCTTTTATTGATGGGCGCAGCTACTTTTGGCGATGATATTGCAGTCAAACCTGGTACGCTGTATGCGGCTGTGTACAGATCAAATCATGCCCACGGTTTAATCAAATCTGTCGATGTTTCACTCGCTGAGAAAATGCCGGGTGTGCGTGCAGTACTAACAGGTGAAGATGTCAAACAATGGTCCAGGCCGTATATAAATGGCGTCAAACAGCCCATGGAGCTGTGGGCTCTGGCTGTGGACAAGCTGCGCTATATCGGTGAGCCTGTAGCGGTAGTAATTGCTGAAAGCAGGTATATCGCTGAGGATGCGCTGGAGGCTATCAAACTTGAAGTAGAGCCTTTGGCTGCGGTCACTTCTGTAGCGGCGGCTCTACAGCATGACGCGCCTATCTTGCATGAAAAAGTCGGTAGCAATGTGTTGCATGAACGTGAGTTTGTCTATGGCGACCCGGCACAGGCGTTTGCCGCTGCAAAACATACATTAAGCATTGATATTAATTATCCGCGCAACTCGTGCACACCAATTGAGTGTGGTTTTGTGCTGGCCCAGTATCGGCCCGGTAATGATTCCTATGAAGTAACTTCAAATTTCATGGGGCCATTTTCAATGCATGCGGTCATGGCGCTAGCCCTAAAAACTCCCGGAAACCGCTTGCGTTTGCGCAATGCTCCTAACTCAGGCGGCAGCTTCGGTGTTAAGCAGGCAGTATTTACGTCCATTGTTTTAATGTGCCTGGCATCACGTAAAGCTGGTGGTGCGCCGGTCAAGTGGGTTGAGGATCGTCTGGAACATTTAAGCGGCGCCACGTCAGCCAACGGTAGAGCCGCGACTATTAAGGCCGCATTTGATGACGATGGTGTAATTCAGGCTATTGATATAGAGCAGGCGGATGACGTTGGCGCGTATCTCCGTGCACCAGAACCAGCAACCCTGTACAGAATGCAAGGGATACTGACGGGGGCATACCAAATAAGGAATATGCGCTTGCGCAGCCGTGCTGTTGCAACAAACAAGACGCCTTCAGGTTTGGTGCGCGGGTTTGGTGGGCCGCAATGCTACTTCGTGCTTGAGCGCATGGTGCAGCAGATTTCCGCATACTTAGATGTAGATCCGATTACTTTATTTGAACGAAATTTCATTCCAGCGGATGCATTTCCATATGAAGCTGCAGCCGGGGCCCTGTTAGATTCCGGGGATTATCACGCCACTATGCGTGCTGCGGTCGATGAAGCCAAATTACAAAAGCTGTTTGAAAGACGTGCGCAGGCGCGTGCGCAGGGCAAGTTGTATGGGATAGGCTATGCCGCGATAGTGGAGCCTTCGATTTCAAACATGGGCTACATAACCGTCGCTTTAAGTCCTGAACAGCGAGCCAAGTCTGGGCCCAAGAGTGGTGGAGTAGCGGCTGCTACCATAAACATCGATTTATTGGGCAGCGTCACCGTAATAATTGCTTCGTCTCCTGCTGGCCAGGGACATGAAACCGTGTGTGCACAGGTAGTAGCAGATGTGCTGGGTTTAGAGCCAGAGGAAATAACCGTCAATGTGGACCTGGATACCGCCAAGGATGCCTGGTCTGTGGCAGCTGGCAACTACTCTAGCAGATTTGCGGGTGCGGTTGCTGGAACGGTACATTTGGCTGCTCAGCAAATAAAGGCAAAAATCTGCGCAATAGCCGCTCATCAATTAGGCTGCAAAGTGCAGGATGTTGTGTTGCAAGGTGGTCAGGTTTTCAGTGTTAGCGAACCGCACACCAAGTTGCCTCTGGCACGGGTTGCCAGTAGCGCTCATTGGGCACCCGCAGATTTACCAAAAGGTATGGAGCCAGGTATGCGGGTTACGCAATTCTGGTCGCCCGAAACCCTGTATTCACCTACGCCTGACGATAGGGTTAATACTTCTGCTGCCTATGGCTTTGCGTTTGATATATGTGGGCTTGAGATCGATCCCGGTACGGGTCGGATTCATATAGACAAATATATAACGGCACATGATGCGGGCAAGATTTTGAACCCCGCACTGGCTGATGGACAAATCAGGGGGGCTTTTGCCCAGGGTTTGGGAGCCGCGTTAAGTGAGGAGTTTGCCTATAGCCCTGATGGCAATTTTCTGTCAGGGACTTTTGCCGATTACCTTGTCCCAACCAGTTGCGAGGTTCCGGAGCCAATAATACTGCATACCCAAACGCCCAGTCCTTTTACCCCGCTTGGTGCCAAAGGTCTGGGTGAAGGGGGCAATATGAGCACCCCCGTATGTATCGCCAACGCAGTGGCTGACGCGCTGTTGGCCTTTGGTGTAACTAACAAAGAAATACGCTTGCCGCTTACACCCAGTCGAGTCCTTGATTTGATAGGTTTTGCTGACCCACCACCTAGTGCTGGCGTTGACGTGCAGTACGAAAAACCACAAACGGGTGATAAGCGTAAAGGTAATGAGTTATCGGCTACCGGTTCTATATTCATTAATGCCAGCCCGGAAAAGGTGTTTGACATCCTTATGGACCCAGATGCACTGGCCAAGGTAATACCGGGGTGCAAGGCATTGTCCAAAACTGGCGAGAACAGTTATGCGGCAGACGTAACCATAGGCATAGGAGTAGTTAAGGCCAGTTATAAAGCGCAGATAAATCTGAGTGAAATTAACCGGCCGCACTCATTGCGCTTAAGCGGGTCGGGCATTTCTTCGGTTGGTCAAGCCAGTGGCAGTGGCACAGTAAAGCTGCGCGCACAGGATGCCGGAACACAGCTTGACTATGATTATGTGGCTGAAATACAAGGAAAAATTGCTGCTGTTGGTAATCGTATGCTGGAGGGCGCTGCACGCACAATTCTCAATCAATTGTTTGAACGCCTTGGTAGACAAGCTGCTGGTAATAATATTAGCACCCCAACAAAAACTAGCTTTTGGCGCGCCTTGCTGCGTTTCTTTGGAGTATCAAAATGAAGCCAGCACGATTTCATTATGCTGCCGCTGGCAGTGCAAGCGAGGCCATAGGTTTGCTGGCCGAGCATCAAGAAGATGGACGCATCCTGGCTGGAGGGCAGTCGCTCGTAGTGTTGTTGAATATGCGTTTAGCGCAAACAAAGTATCTGATTGATATTTCGGCGTGCCCTGACCTGCAGTACATTCGTGTCGAGAAAGGCTATGTGTGCATTGGTGCCAGCACTACTCAAAGCGCCCTGCAGCAATGGTCAGAAATTGAACAAAAATTACCGCTTTTGGCCGAAGCCATACCTTTTATTTCACACTTTCAAGTTCGTAACCGTGGCACCGTAGTTGGTTCAATAGCGCATGCCGATCCAAGCGCTGAAATCCCTCTATGTCTCGCGGTATTGAAGGGTAGCGTAGTGCTGGAATCCAAGGCTAAAGGCAGGCACGAGGTGCCGGCTGCCAGTTTTCAGCAGGGCATGCTGGTTACTGCCAGGAACCCCGACGAGCTGGTAAGAGAAGCCAAAATACCAGTCGCAGAACCTGGCCATGGCTATGCATTTGATGAATTCGGTATGCGTAGGGGCGACTTTGCCATAGTGGCGGTAGCCGTAGATGCTGGCCCAAACAGTATTCGCATAGGTATAGGTGGTGTAGCTGATAAGCCGGTGGTTGTTGAATGGCCTCTTTTGGAAGGAAGTGCATTGGATAGTGCGCTTAATGACCTGGCCTGGCAACTTAAAGCACAGGGTGATGCTCATGCAACGGCAGCGTATCGACGGCAATTGGTGCGGGTGCTTGGTCAGAAAACAATCGCCAGAGCCAGGCAGCGTCAACTTGTAGCAGGAGAGACTCATGTCAAATAGTAACACTGGTATGCATTGGGTAGAAGTCACACTCAACGGCGAAAGCCGTGCTGCCTACGCAGAAGATCGCACCCTGCTATCGGATTTTATTCGTCATGATTTGGGCGCTACGGGAACGCACGTGGGCTGTGAGCATGGAGTATGTGGTGCTTGTACGGTACAGCTGGATGGTGTGGCAATTCGTTCATGCCTGTGTTTTGCCCGTCAGGCGGATGGCCGCCAGCTTACAACCATAGAGGGCCTTGCAAATGAAGACGATAGTCTAGGTGTTCTGCAGGCTGCATTTAAACGTAATCACGCATTGCAATGTGGTTTTTGTACGGCCGGGATTCTCATGTCAGCGGCAGATTATTTAAGCCGTGTTGCACAACCAACAGAAGATCAGATCCGCGATCTACTTTCTGGCCACCTGTGTCGCTGCACTGGTTATGCACCCATAGTGCGGGCCATTAAGGAAGCATCTGAGGAAATCGGCAAAAAAATATCGGAGGTAATTTAATGCTCGACTTAGGTAGTACATTTCTTCAAAGCGTTGAAAGAAGCCCGCATGCTTTGGCATTGGTCTCGGGCCAGACGCGCCTGAGTTATAAACAGTGGTTTACTGCTATTTGTGCCATAGGTGGTGGCTTGAAAGCGTTGGGCCTGAAGCACGGCGATCACCTAATGGTAGTGATGCAAAATCGCATGGAACTTGCGAGTTTGCACTGGGCATGTCAATTTTTGGGCGTAATCATAACGCCACTGAATTGGCGTGCGAAACCAGAAGAAATAGACTACTGTCTCAGCGATTCGAATGCCAAGGCCATAGCTTATGATAATTCGTCCCTGGCAAGTATTCAGGAGTCTGGTTGTCTTGAGCGGGTGCCGGGGATAGCAGTTGACCAAGCGCTACCTGGTAGCAGTAGCTACGAGGACCTGTTTGGGCATTTGCCAATAGATGGCCAGCCACAGGCAAGCGCCGAAGATTTTTCCTTGATGCTATACACATCGGGCACCACCGGTAAGCCAAAAGGAGTGCCACGCAGGCACAGGCATGAACGTGCGGCGGCATTAGCGCACGTAGCGCAGAATTTATACGCGGTTGGGGAGCGTACATTAGGTGTCATGCCGCTTTATCACACTATGGGTGTGCGCTCTTTATTATCAATGGCACTCGTTGATGGCTGTTTTATTTGTCTGCCCAAGTTCGATGTGCAAGAAGCGTTGCGGCTTATAGAATCAGAGCGTGTCTCGAATCTCTATCTAGTGCCAACCTTATATCATGATGTGCTTTCACATAAGAAATTTGCAGAAACCGATATAAGTAGCGTACGTAAATTAGGTTTTGCCGGGGCCCCAATGGCAGAATCATTATTAAGAAATATTAATAATGCTTTCAAGCCTTACCTGTTTGTTAATCACTATGGTAGTTCTGAAGTTTATACATATGCGATTAACCAGAAGGCCGATGCTAAAGCAGGATCTTGTGGGCGCTCAGGTATAAATTGCCGTTTGCGTCTAATTAAACTGCATAGCAGAAACCCGGATGAGCTGGCTGAGGTCAGAGAGGAGGGCCAAATAATTGCCCACCTGGATGGTGATGAGGCTTTTGAGGGTTATTGGAATCGACCAGATAAGAACCAGGAATCAATAGTCGGTCGCTGGTATTTTACTGGCGACACCGGCTATTTTGATGAAGATGGTGATTTGTTTGTCACTGGAAGGGTTGATGACATGATAATCAGCGGAGGTGAGAATATCTCCCCTGTTGATATCGAATCAGTTATATCAATGCATCCAAAGGTGGATGAAGTTGCAGTGGCTGGTGTCAACGATGACCGTTGGGGCCAGCGCGTTGTAGCATTTATTAAACCCAAGGCGGATGTTAGCTTTGCAGAACTCGATCAATACTGCAAAACCACTGACCTTGCCAATTTCAAGCGACCTCGTGACTATGTTTTGGTAGCTGAGTTACCAAAATCTCCTGTGGGCAAAATTTTAAGAAGAAAACTGGCTGCGGGGGAGTATCAAGTATATGACGGCTCCACGGGTAAAAAATAAAGATTGTTGATTTAATACGTTATTTATAAGGAAAGCAATTATGACAGACATAATTCACCCAGCATCAAAACTACTTCAAGATTTTGATGGTTTTAGGGTAGAAATAGATAAGCAGGGGCAAAGAGCAGATATTGTTCTTAATAGGCCACCATTAAATGTTGTGTCCATGCGTCAGCGCGATCAGTTGCGCCTGGTGTTTGAATCATTAGATGCAAATGATGATGTCCGCATAATAGTTATTCGTGCTGAAGGCAAGCATTTTTCAAGTGGTGGTGATATTAAGGGATTTCTGGAAGCGTCGCCAGAACATGTATCACACTTAGCCTGGAATATAGCAGCACCAGAACGTTGCTCAAAGCCTGTGATTGCGGCCAATCGTGGTTATTGCTTTGGTGTTGGCTTTGAGTTGTCCCTCGCTTGCGATTTTCGCATAGCTTCTGAAACCGCAGAATACGCTCTCCCTGAACAACGTTTGGGTCAGATACCAGGATCTGGTGGTTCAGCCCGTTTGCAAAAAATGGTTGGTATAGGCCGCACCAAGGACATAGTCATGCGTTCACGTCGCATCCCGGCCAAACAAGCATACGAATGGGGCATCGTGTTGGAATGCGTTGCAGACGAACAACTTGAAACGGCGACCAATAATCTGGTAGAGGAACTATTGAAGTTTTCGCCCTTGGCTCAAAGGACAGCTAAGAGGCTTCTTAATGAAAGTGAAGACAGTACGCTGCATACCGCTATCGAGCTGGAAGGGCATTGCTACAGTCGCTTACGTAGTTCGGAAGATTTCAAGGAGGGGGTCGAGGCTTTTCACGCCAAACGAAAACCGGTATTTACGGGCAAATAATAATTAACAGCTGCACTTGTACTTTAAATCCAAATAAATTAATTATACAGGAGACAAAATGTGAGAGACACGCACATAAAAATTTAGTGACTGAAACTAACAATATTGCATAAGGACTTATATTTACGTCCTTATGAAAAATATACACATAAGGGATTTATCATGACACCAAATGCTTTTCATAAATTAGCTATAAGTCTTGCCGTATCTACTATGATGCTAGGGGCTACGTCAGCAAGTGCAGCGGATAATATAAAAATAGGTGTGCTTACACCATTGTCCGGGACCTATTCACCAATTGGACAACAGGTTAAATGGGGTACCGAGCTAGCGGTTGAACAGATCAATGCAGCCGGGGGCATAGACAACAAACAGGTTGAACTAATCTTTGAAGATAGTGAAGCTGATCCAGCTGTTATGACACGCAAGGCAGAGAAATTATTTCAAAGTGATAACGTCGATTTTCTGACCGGAGTGGTAAATTCGGGCGGCACTATTGCTGTTGGGCAAGTTGCGGAGCGTAACGGTAAATTAGCCTCTACAACGGTTTCTTTATCTGACGCTATAACGGGGTCCAAGTGTTCGCCAAACTTATACCGGGTTAATGCTCCTGGTGGTATGCAGGCAACCGGTTTGGTTGAATGGATTAAAAACTTTAAACCAGATGCCAGAATCATGGCGGTTGGGCCAGATTATGAAATGGGCCGTAATACCGTTGCAGGGTTTGTCGAGAAGGCTAAGGAGGGTGGTTTAAATATAGTTGGTGAGTTATTCCCGCCTTTAGGTGAAAAAGACTTTACTTCGTATTTTGGTCAGATCAGGCAGGCACGCCCAGATATTATTTATACATCAACAGCTGGCAATGACACCGTACGCCTATTTTCCCAAATGCAGGAGTACGGCTTGCGTGATGCCATAACAATGGTTGGTGCATCAGTCGCTGTAACCGCGCAGAATATACAGGCAATGGGAGATGCCGCAGAGGGATTTGTGACTGTCGCTGGTTATTCGCCTGATCTGGATACGGCTGATAACAAAAAATTCGTTGCTGATTTCCGTGCAAAAAATGGTAACGACCCAGACCTGTATGGTGCAGACTCGTATGGTGTTATTTATTTCTATAAATCAGCCGTAGAAAATGCAAAATCCACTGATACAGATGCTGTGCGTGCCGCCATGGCTGATATGAAATGGGATACACCACAAGGCTCGAAGACCATGCGTGCTGGTGATAACCAGGCAATTATGGACGTGTACGTATTGCAAATTAAAGATGGCAAGTTCTCAATAGTAGACAAAATTATTGGCGAGGACGCTGCAGGCCCTGATATGTGTGATCGTTTCTGATTCATTTAGCACCATCTTTGGATTGGCCAGGTTTCTACGCCGTTTTACATGAGTTCCGCCTGGAGGCTTGGCCAAGCATTAAATAAATAATTTATATATTAAAAAATGATCGATTACTTCCAGTTCGTGCTGGCCCCGCAAATCGTAAATGGTTTGACTATAGGGGTAGCCATAGTACTTGTGTCGTTAGGCTTGAGCATAATATTTGGCTTGCTAGATGTGGTGAATATGGCGCACGGTGAATTTTATGCACTGGGAGCCTTTTTTAGTGTGACTTTATATGCGCTCGGCCTGGATTTTTGGGCTGCTTTGGTATTAGTGCCAATTTTGGTTATCCCCATTGGTGCGATTGTAGAGCGTGGTTTAATAAGATTTGTATATCACAGTCCAAATCGCCATACTTTAACTTTATTATTAACCCTAGGATTATCAATCATCATGCGTGACATGTATGATTTGATTTATGGCCCAAACACTATAAAACCGACCAATCCCATTCCAGGTATAACCAATATACTGGGCGTGATAATACCAAATTATCGGTTGTTTTTAATGGTTATTGGAGCAGTGATTATAGGATTAACCTGGTTTGTTTTGTTTCGCACACGTCTTGGTGCTGTAATTCGTGCAGCAGCATTCGATAAGGATATGACAGCAAGTCTGGGCGTTCCTGTTCGTTATATATATTCCGGGGCATTTGCATTTGGAATATCATTAGCAGCACTTACAGGTGTTTTATTAGCGCCAATTTATTCTGTGTTTCCAACCATGGGACATGATTTTATCCTTATGGCATTTACGGTTGTAATTGTAGGAGGTATTGGAAGCTTTTGGGGCACTGTAATTGCGGGACTTATGTTAACGCAAATAGCATCTATTTCGAGCTTGTACATAGCGCCAAACTGGGGTGAGCCTTTGGTTTTTGCCATCATGATTATCGTTTTAATTGTACGGCCACAAGGTCTGTTTAGTTGGAATAAACGATAACTGGAGCTTATATGGCTAATATAAATAGTAAAAAAATTTCAAGAGATAAATCAGAAAAACGTTTGGCTGGCTTACGACCGCTGGTGTTGATTTTCTTTGTTGGAGCATTAATATTTGCGGCAGTTTCATACATAGTGGGGGATGTATTCTATCTTAGGCTTGCTACAGAGGCAATGATATTTGCTGGCGTGGCCCTTAGCGTTGATCTTTTGCTTGGCTTTACTGGCTTGCTGTCTCTAGGCCAGGCGCTGTATTTTGGTTTGGGAGCATATTTAACGGCAATGCTCTTGATATCAGATAGTGGGTTTGGGTTTTGGAGTGTTATCGGTCTAAGCCTGTTAGCCGCAACCATTGTGTCCCTGATCGTGGGCGCTATAGCAATACGCTCAAAAGGAGTGTATTTCATATTGATAACATTTGGCCTCGCACAGGTAGCGGCATCGAGTGTTTATAATATGCGATCTCTGGGTGGTTCTGACGGTTTAACAGGCATACCGATACTTAGTGTTGATTTTGGTATATTTAATCTTGATTTAGGTAACCCATTAAGCTTTTTCTTGCTAAGCCTATTAATTGTAATAATCATTTATTTTAGCCTGCTGTATATAACCAATATACCTTTTGGGCGTATGTTACTGGCAATACGCTCAAACGAAGACCGTGTACGTTTTCTTGGCTATGACCCTTGGCGTTACAAGCTGGCTTCATACGTGATAGCGGCAAACGTGGCGGCCCTGTCTGGGGCAATTTATCCAATGCTTAGAGGCTTTGTGTCACCAGAGTTAATGTATTTCGATGTGTCCGTTGATGCGGTGATAATGGTTATTCTTGGTGGTACTGGTACGTTAATCGGAGCCATATACGGTAGCATTTTTCTTACCATTATAAAAACTATCATCAGTGGTTGGACCCAGCATTACGGCATAATCATAGGAATAATTTTTATGCTGACCGTAATTTTCTTTCCGTCAGGTTTTGTAGGCATGTATAAAAAGCTTGCTGGATTATTCAGGAAAGGTTAAGAATAATGTCTGAATATATATTAGAGGCAGCAGGTGTGGGAATATCATTTGGCGGTTTGCGCGCTGTTAATGATGTCAGTTTTGTTGCCAAAAACCGCGCTGTCACGTCTGTAATTGGTCCAAATGGTGCCGGTAAAAGTACGTTATTTAATCTACTTAGTGGTGCCATCAAGCCAGACTCGGGTTCAATCAAGTTCAAAGAGGTGGAAATAACAGGCTGGCCAGCTAACAAAATATGTCAAGCAGGCTTGGCGCGTTCATTTCAAATTACCAAATTATTTTTTGATCTGACGGTAACTGAAAATTTACGCCTGGCTTGCCAGATTTTAGAGTCCAGAGGCAAGAGCATGCCGCCACTACAGTATGGCGTGCGCGTAATTGATAAGGTTGCTGAGCTACTCGAAAGGTTTCAGCTCTATGAAAAACGGCATGATCTCACTGGTTATTTATCGCATGGTGAGCAACGCAGGCTGGAAGTTGCAATGGCCCTTGCCAGTGAGCCAGAAATGTTATTGCTAGATGAGCCTACCCAAGGTATGTCTCATGCCGATACCGAGGATACCAAGAAGATTATTCGTGCCATTTCGCAAGATATAGGGGTTCTGCTCGTAGAACATGATATAGAGCTGGTTATGGACTTATCAGAATGGTTAATAGTTATGCATCAGGGACAAAAATTGGCTGAAGGTCCTCCAGATGTGGTGCGAGCTGACCCAGCTGTACGCCAAGCTTACTTGGGAGAAGCCTAAAATGCTGCTTAGTTTATCTGGTGTACACACTTATTATGGGCTAAGTCACATATTGCATGGTGTGGATTTACACATCAAGCAAGGAGAGGTGGTTGGCCTGTTTGGGCGCAATGGCGTTGGCAAAACAACTACTTTGCGCACCATTGCTGGCTGGGTTGCTCCACAGCGAGGAACTATAAGTTTGGAAGGACAAAACTTGGAGGCCCTGAAGCAGGATCAAATAGCCAGGAGCGGAGTAGCCTTTGTACCAGAGGATAGGCGTATCTTTCCGGGTCTTACCGTTGAAGAAAATATAAACTTAGGCTTGCTTCAAAACCCTAAGCTTTCTAAGTTTGAAGCCCAGGAATCCGTGCAGAGTGTGTATAGGCGCTTCCCAAGGTTGCGCGAACGGCGCACGCAGGCTGGCATAACCCTTTCTGGTGGCGAGCAACAGATGCTTACCTTAGCACGCGCTTTGGTGGGAAAGCCACGTTTAGTACTAATCGACGAGCCATCAGAGGGTCTTGCGCCCATGATAGTTGACGATATATTTAACTTATTGCTTGAGCTTAAAAATGAGGGCGTGTCTGTACTATTGGTGGAACAGAACGTTGTTCGCTCTTTGCAGGTTGTGGATCGCTTCTATGCTATGAGAAGGGGAACAATAACGCTTGCAGGTGAGGCCTCTAGCGAAGAGGATAAAAAAGCCCTATTAGACGAAATCGCTTTATAACTTATATATCGATCTCGAAATTTATCAGGTCAACAACCTTTCTGTACTCACTTGGGCTTATACCCAAGTGTTGACGGAAAAAGCGTGTGAAATGCCCTGGCGATGAAAAACCCATATCATAAGATATATCACTAATCTTGCGATCGGGTACACACAGGCTGCTTATGGCGCTTTCAACCCTCAGAGTGTTCATATAAACAACCGGTGTTACGTTCGTGCTACGTCGAAATAACTCAAAAAAGTGCGAACGTGATAGCCCGCTCTCGGAGGCTATCTGTCCGATATACTCGCCCTGATTCGGGTTACGACGCATTTTTTCTATGGCTGTTCGTATGCGCTTATCCATGGACGAATCGCTGCGTAGCTTATATCTATCAGCATAACTAATAAGTAACGAGTGTTGCTCTGCGATTGCAATAAATAGATCAAATATATGTTCCTCTAATATGTCTGGTGGAACATCCATGGAAACAAGCATTAGTTCGGCCAACCGGTCTGCTAGCTTTCTAGCACCTGACGGCAATATTACGCATGAGCGTGGAAAGAATTGTGAGTGTGCACTCATGGTTAATGAGTTCAAGATTTTGCCCAGCCAGGATGGCTCCAGGTACAAAGCCAACAGAATGCTGCGGCCTTGTCCATCAGGTGTGTGCTGATAGCCGTGTGGTTCCCAGGCATTAATCAATACTACTGTATCCCTGTTCAGTGGCTGTAATTTGCCTTTTACCAAAAATGCACAGTCGGCCTCGTGAATTTTAATTAGCACGTGACAGTGGTGATGCGCATGTATGACCAGTGGCTTTTGCATATCAAGCAACGACACGCGTCCAAACTCACCCTGGAGTATCTTGATAGCATTTGATGACATGACGTTAACGAACCCTCCCTGAATCAGTCGGCAAGTTCTATGCGTTTTGTGGTCTATAGAGGAATACTATACCCGAGAAGCTGACGGTTAGTATGAAAGCTTGTACTAATTGTAGGTATTCGTCAACCATAGCAGCATAGTGACTTAGATAGGCAGGTTTATCGATGATACGTATCAGTGAAATCCCTATGTGCAAAGTACTTGAGAATTTTGTAAATATTCTTTACGATCACATAAATATATTTTAAAAGATGCAAAAGATACAATTAATTAGAAATAAAGTACGCGAATCTATAAAATAAAGGGCTAACCATGTGGCGTTATTTCCTGCACTGGTAGAGCAGGTCTACCCGCAAGGCCGACGATTTATTACAAAACGATGATATGGCCAGGCTATATCTGGGTGTAGGCGAGGAGGCGAAATGAATTTTAAACTTAATGGTAAAACAGCTCTTATTACGGGTGGCAGCAAAGGCATTGGCTTAGCCTGCGCTGAAGCGTTGGCACGAGAAGGTGTGCGTGTGGCTATTGCATCGCGCAGTCAGCAAACCCTGGAGACCGCAAAACAGTCTCTGGACACCAAAGGATATAAGGTGTTTACCGTAGCTGCAGATCTTAGTGATCCGGAGCAGGCCGAAAATACGGTTTTATCGGTCGAGCAAAAGCTTGGGCCACTTGATATATTGGTAAATTCTGCCGGTGCGGCAAAACGTACTCCCGCCAGTTCATTGATAGCACAGGACTGGTTAAATGCCATGAATGCCAAGTACTTTCCGTATATATATACAATGGATTGCGCCATCAAGCTCATGGCCCAACGCAATTCCGGGGTCATAGTAAATATCATTGGTGCTGGAGGTAGAAATCCAACTTCGGTGCATTTGCCCGGCGGTGCGGCAAATGCCGCCCTGATGCTGGCAACCGCAGGTCTGGCTGCGGCTTGGGCTAGCAGTGGAATTCGCATAAATGGCATTAACCCCGGCCCTACTGCTACCGATAGAATTAATGGGCTGGTTCAGGCAGAGGCCGAGCGAGAGAAAAAATCAACTACAGAAGTATTGGATAAACTAGTAAATAAAATTCCATTGGGCCGGCTGGCGCAACCAGAGGAGGTGGCCAATGTTGCAGTTTTTCTGGCTTCCGGGCTGGCCAGCTACGTTACAGGCTCGATAATAACAATGGATGGTTGTGAAAATCCGTCTATTGTTTAAATGTCTTTACAAAGCTTTATATGAAAATCAGTCAAAAAATAGCCAATTTCATTGAAACGCAAATTCGTGAAGGGATATTGCTACCTGGAGACACTATCCAGGAAGTCAAGCTGATGGAGACCTTTGATGTATCACGTACACCTGTGCGCGAGGCGTTATTACAACTAAAAATACAGGGCTTAATCACCAATTTGCCACGTGATGGCATGGCAGTAGCAAAAATGGATGTGCAACAATTGTTGGCTATGTGGGAGCTATTGGCTGAACTCGAAAGCCTATGTGCTCGTTATGCTTGTGAGCGCATGAGTGCTGAAGAAATTGCTCAGCTTGAACAGTTGCACAAGGAAGCGTCGTTACTGGTCAATCAAGAAGACGAAGTAGGTTGGCAACAGGCTAATATGAAGTTTCATGAAATTCTCTACCATGGATCACGTAATACTTACCTGCGCCAGCAAATACTATTGATGCGCACCCGCACTGGCGCTTACAGACGCCACGCATTTGGGGCGGTGGGTCGGGTACACGCCTCACACGCTCAGCACGAGCTGGTAGTACAGGCTATTTTGGCGGGTAATTGTCAGGACGTGGCCCAATTGATGTTCAACCACATGAGCCCTGGACACGGTACCAAAGGGGTTACCGAGATGATAGTCAATATGCCAAAGGCTATATTGGGTTAAAGCTGCGGCATTATGTAGAAACTATTTATGACGCTCTTGTTTTACGGCTTAAGTAGACAATAGCCATTAAAATACATAAAAATATGTAAGTAATCTGGCTGGGCTGTTCACCCAACATTGGCCAGCATAATAAAAGAGCGATAAATGGCTGTACCAGCTGTATCTGACTGACACGCACCGTACCGCCAATAACCAAAGCCCGGTACCAAACAATAAAAGCGATCCACATTGCAAACAATGCGAGATATATTACTGCCAGCCAGACTTGCCAGTCATGCTGCGTGCTGGGCCAGTGTAAATATGAGAAACCAGCAGATACAGGCAGGCAAATAAGTAACGCCCAACTGATTACATATACCGGCTTTACTGTAGCGCTAACCTTGGCACCAGCTACATATCCTATGGATGCACTTAATACCGCAAGTATTAAAAACAAGTCGCCGATCCGTATATGGCCATTACCAACCAGCAGTATAAATAATAAGATAATGCCAGCGCCCAAGACTGAGCATAGCCAAAAAATCATGGACGGTTTTTGTTTAAAATATAATGCGGCACAAACTGCAGTAAATAGTGGCATCAGGCCGGTAATTACGGCAGCATGGGTAGGGTCTGCTGTGCGTAAGCCAATAGCCAGGAAAAAAGGAAAACCAAAAACAGAACATATAGCACTTAAAAATAGTGCCGGCCAAAGCTTTCTGGAAATTATGGGAAATCTTTTTTGCAGTAAAAAAAACAAAGCAATAAAACCTGCACCAGCGGCCCTAGCCATGGTTACGAAAGTAGGCGCAAGTGCAGGATTATCAACGCCACCTACAGCTATCTTGGTAATCGGCAGGGTTGATGCAAATATAAATATGGCAATAAAGCCCAGATACAAGCCCTTGGTCTCGTTAATGCTTGTAGAAGGTACTGCCTCAGCCATGCGCTAGGAACCAGGCGTAATAGTCGGCGAAAGCATCAGTTGCTAGATATTTAGGGGCAAAGCCAAAATCTTTGCGGATATGATCGGTAGCAAAACTAGGCCTGGGTGTTGGGGCCGGGACAGCTACATTGGCTTGTTTTGCGTCATCAACCAGCTCGAACTTAAAGCTATTGAATTTTTCTTGCAGCATCGCACACCAGTGTTCTACCGACCAGGTTTGGCCGGCGCTAAGATGATAAAGCGGCTGCTGTACGTCACATGAGGTGTCTGTAATTATATTTAGCAACGCTAATGCTACGTCGGTTGCATACACCCAATCTTTTGGATAGCTACTGTGAATATAAGCGGCTTGGTTGGCTCTTGCCAGCTGCATCAGGTTCCATGGGGTGCTTAGGGTATCGCGTACGCCGGTATCGTGCTCCCAGCGGCCGAACACCACGCCAAGGCGCACAACTATGACATCCAGGCCGCGGGTCTGGCGATATCTGAGGCTTAATCGTTCGGCTGCATATTTGGAAATTCCATAAACAGAAGCTGGTATTGGGATGTCCTTGAGCTCGTCCAGGCGATAAGTGGATAAATCATATGGATAACTCTCCTGGCCAAACACGGAGCCACTGCTTAAATATATTAAGCGTTTAATATTGCAGGCTATGGCAGCTTCAAGAACATTCACCGTGCCGTTTATGTTTACATTTAATATGTTTAATGTATCTGTTTTTTCGCGTTCCAGTGCGGCGGTAATAGCAGCTGCATGTATTATGTAGGTGACTTCATGTTTTTTTATTGTTTGTATGACCTTTTCTTGATCACATACGTCAGCGACCACTACCGCAAGTTTGCCTGGTAGTTGGTGCAAAACTTTTAATACATTATCAGCCGGAGCCGAAACGCCGTAAATGACGACGTCCATTCCTTGTGATAAGGCCTGCTCGGCAATATTCAAGCCGCAAAAACCAGAACCACCCGTTATCATTAAACTCATGCCCAACTCCTAAGCAAATATCGCTGCTAAAACTAATTTGACATTCCCGTAATTGAGCCTTTTGCATGTTGTGGGTTATGACTGGGCCAACGTTGGGATGCTACCCGTGCAAAAAAATCATCTAGTAAGCGATTAAAAATATCCGGATACTCTAAATTTATCGTGTGCCCACAATTTGGTAATACCACTAAGGCGGCGCTGGCGATGTTTTCCTTAAGCATGATTCCAGGTTTTAAACATGGCCAGTCTTCGTCGCCATTTATAATGAGTATTGGTGTGCGTATATCTTTAAACTGATCTTGTAACTCGTATAGTGAAGGGCGGTTGCGTTGTACGCCAAGTTGAGTATTGGCACAACCTCGATTATTAAAACTTGCCATCAGGTTCTGAAATTCTGCAAACCCCCTGGGATCGGCATTGAAATAAGGCTGTCTGGTAGGTCCAGAGGTGTATTTTTTGGCAAAGGCAGCCATACCATGCTCAAGTAAGAAATTCGCGCTGTTAGTGGACTCATGTTCAAAAATTGCTTTTTTTTCTGGTTCGGCGCCGTAACCTACACCAGCCACACAGGCAGAAATGCAGTTTGCAGGATATTTGATGGCAAAATGCAAGGCTGCAAAACCGCCCATGGATAAGCCAACTATGTGCGCTTGCCTTAGATTGAGCGCATCCATAACATTCTTAATATCATCGACCGCCCTATCTTGTGAGTACTTACTGACGTCATCAGGAACATCTGATGGCGGATAGCCACGAGCATTAAATGTTATGCAACGAAAGCTGCGGGCAAAATGTCTTACCTGTGGCTCCCAGCTTTTATAGCAACCAGCAAATTCGTGGACAAATATTATAGGGGTGCCACTACCGGTTTCTTCAACGTATAAGTTAATGCCGTCATCAGTCGTAATATGCTTTTTCATTTGGTATAGGCCTCCCTATTAAGCAATTTGCTTGATTGTTCTATTATGGCGTTCGGTTCATTTGCGCTTAATTGCTCAGCAAATAGCTCAACTTCAGTGTAAATATCTGGGTAAACCATTCTGAGCTTGTATATAAAACCGGCCAGTTCAAAATTAATTCCTTGTAAGCCGGTGCGGCTAGGCATGCCATTTTGATGATTGATGCTTATGCCGCATACCTGAAATAGCCCTAGAGGATAGCCGCCAGCTGTAAGTAAATTCAAGTCTGGATCCCACCATGTGTGTAGTAAGTCTATGTTCAGCTCAAGTCCTGGTATTTCCTCCAGCCACTCCAAGGCCTGGCCAATGCTATTGACACAGTTTTTTATAGTGCTGCCGGTAGGAAAAAATGGTTCTAACACGGTTTTAATACCAGCATCATTTGCTTTGGCAACGAACTCCCTGGTTGCAATTAACGCCCGCTGTCTGGTGCTTGCCAGGCAAGTACTCAGACCAGCATTGCCGGGAATGATGTTTAATTTTCCCTGATTCAGCTCTATGGCAGCCGCCAATAGGGTGTGATTATCATCATTGTGTTTGCTGGATAGCAAGCCGTCTTCAACAAAAAAGCCAGCACTGTTTATTGATGATATTTGCATACCATGAGCATTTACTATTGCCGCAATCTCCCTGGCAGATAACTCTTGCAGGGTACGCAAGCTTATACCAATAGCCTTATAGCCATGCTTCTGTGCCAATCCCACAAAATCAACGAACTTTACGTTTTGTGGGCATATGTAATGATTTAATGCTATTGGTGAAATCGGGCTTGCTTGCATAGTCATTAAGGGGGTTATAAATTACTCAGCATCACCTCAATTTGAGGTATGGCGATCATGGCCAGGATAAACAATATAAATGTCACCACAAATGGCGCACAACCCTTAAATACCGACATTACCGGTATGCGTGCGATGGCACTAATAGTAAACAGGTTAAGGCCAATCGGTGGAGTTATAACTGCAATTTCCATGCTTAATATCAATAGCATGGCAAAGAATATCAGATTTATATCCAATATGTGCAATACCCCTACCAGGATTGGCATGGTTATCAATATGACCGAGTTGACTTCGAGAAACATGCCCATGACCAGAAATAGCAACATGATTACTAGCAAGAATTCTGTGCTGCCAAAGCCAATAGCTGTTATAAACTCAAGCATTTGGTGGGGCACGCGCTCAACCGTGATAACGTATCCAAATAATTTTGCGCCTGCCAATATAAGCATTATTACTGAAGAGGTCGATGCCGACTTGGATAGAATCGGTAGTAATTGTTTAAACCTGTAGCCATAAGCAAATGCCAGTATGATTGCGTAAACACAACTTACAGCTGCGGCCTCGGTCGGTGTAAAGATCCCCGTGTAAATACCGCCCAAGACGATTATTGGCGAGAGCAATACTCCCCATGCCTTTTTAAAGGCTGCCAAGCGTTCTTTGTAACTTGCCCTGGGTTTTGGTGGCACCCCGGATTTCATGCCGTAATAGTATGCAATAACCAGTAAAACTATAGTTAAGGCCACACCAATAATGGCGCCAGCCCCAAATAGTTTGGCCACCGATGTTTCGGTAACCATGCCATATATAACCAGCGATACCGAGGGCGGGATTAAAATTCCCAAACCGCCAGCGCTGGCGATTAATCCCACGGTCATTTTCTGGCTGTAGCCGCGACTAACCATCTCCGGTATTAAAACCACGCCCACAGCCGCAGCGGTTGCTACCGAACTGCCCGAAATTGATGAAAACATGGCGGTTGCCAGTACCGCTACTACAGGCATGCCGCCTCTATTGTGCCTGCACGTAGAATCAAGAAAATTTATAAGCCGCATGGTGGCGCCGGTTTGGCTCATAATTTCTGCGGCAAGTATAAAGTACGGTATTGCCAATAAACCAGAAGAGTTCATCGAGCTAAAAAGCTCTGAGGCCAGGGTCGTGGCTGGAGAAAAACTATGTAATAAGAGGTATGCCATGCCCGATAGGCACAACGCAAAAGCGATTGGCATGCCACTTATAAAGCCAATCATCAATACTGTGAATGTTAGTATCATAATTGGCCTCAGATCTCTACCGCAACGGGGTTTTCGTCATAGGCGCTTTTGTCCCGAATCAATGTTATGGCGCGCTGTATTAGTCTGATAGTTAGTAAAAAGCCGCCAATGGGGATAATCAAGTGTGGAATCCATAATGGCAGCTTAAGCATAGTCAGGGTTATTTCACCCAGCATATAACTTTCTTCTACTAGTTTTAAGCCGGCAAAAATCAGGTAGACCGTGAACACTGCCGAGAGCAGGGTGCCGGTTACGTCTACCCAGCGGCCGATGCTGCGCGGCAGTAACACAAATATCACGTCAATTCTTACGTGAATATTGCGCTTGACGGCAAGCGAAGCTGTAAAAAAGACACTCCATATAACCGCGAAGGCTGCAATTTCATCTGCGCCTACCATAGAGGTTGCAAATAGACTTCTAAGGACGATTTCAAGGACTGAGACAAACACCGCCAGGGTTAAAAAAATCCCGCCGACAAACAACTCAAACTTATCCCAGTACTCATTTACGGTGTGTATTAATTTATTCACAAGCTCCACCTGCCCTGGCTTTGTTTACTTATCCATGATTTGCTGGATTATGGCCCTAACCTCTTCCGGTTGTTTTTCATAGATTGGGGTAAGAATCTCACGCCAGTCTTTGAGGGCCTCAGGGGTTATGGTAATTATTTCAACACCGTTCTCAGCCAGTTTGTCTTCGGCGGCCTTGATGGTGCTCTTGGACTCGTTGTAGTTCCAATCCTCGGCATATTGCATCGCTTCCATAATTATTTTCTTGTTTTCATCCGAGAGGCTGTCCCACCTTGGCTTATTCATGGTAACGGCATAGCCACCAATAAACATGGTCATTTTGGTGGCGCCTTTAAGCACCTCATACCATTGCGCATCTGCAGCATATGTAACCGCGGTTATGACGCCATCCAGAAGGTTTTGTTGCAAACTCGTGTATACGTCAGGTGCCGGCATAGACACGGGTATACCGTCGGCTCTTCTGACAGCTTCCTCCAGGGGAGCGGATGGAAACACCCTTATTTTGCGGCCCTTGGTGTCACCCGGCTCCAATATCGGCTTTTCAGTTACGAACAGGTATCCTGGGCCATCGTGCCAGATACCCATGCCTTGCATCCCCTTGGGCTCCATTTTCTTGAGGAGATTGCGGCCGATGTCGCCCTGCAAAGCTTGCATACCTGCTTCCGGGCTGTCAAAAATCAAAGGCTGATAAAATGCGTCCCAACCGGGTTCAAACGGTTGGTAATAGTTGGTTTGCGGGGCAATAAAGTCTACTTCGCCCCGAATTACGGCGCGTACTTCATCTTTGGTGGCGATTAATTGTGCGCCGGGATATATGTTAACTTCCAGATCGCCATTGCTAAGCTCTTTTACCTTGTCGGCAAATACCTGTGCTGTTCTGCCCTTAATGGATGTCGCTGGTGCTTCATGAGAAAATTTTAGAGTAATAGTTTCCGCATGCGCGAAAGATCCCATGGCAAAAGCCAGTACGGTTCCCACCAGTACTTTATTTAGACTAAACTTCATTTGAACCTCCTTGTTCAATGTAAACCATTCAAACATTGCTGCTAAAAATCCGGTATGCAATTTTTGCCAATAGCCGGCGTAAACTTTTGTGTAATAGTTATGCTTGCTTTAACTATGCATGCTGACTGCTTGGTGCACCGCGCTTAAATCACCCCATTTGTACTTAAGCTGTCTATTGCAGATTGCGAGTAGCCAAGTTCACTGAGAATTTGTTCGTTATGCTGGCCCCAGCCGGGGGCTGCCTGGCGTAATTTTGCTGGCGTCCTGCTTAATTTGATTGGCTCACTGATTACATGAACAGCGCCGTAGCTTGCATCGTTAATCGTTTGCGCAACCTGCAGGTGTTTTACTTGAGGGTCTGCAAATGCTTCCGGTATGGTGTACACAGGTCCGGATGGGACTCCAGCGGTATTTAGAATTTCCACCCATTCTTTAATTGTTTTGCTTTTAAAGATTGGCTCAAGTATGGCGTTGAGCTCATTCCTGTGCTTTATACGACCGTCTTCGCTAGCAAAAAGCTCATGATTAATCAGTTCTGGCCGGTCAATTGCACGGCATAAACGCTCCCATGTGCCTTGTCCCGATGAGCCAAGATTAAAATTGCCATCGCTGGCCGGGTATAGTCCCATGGGTGAACTGGTTGGGTGATCATTACCGGCGGGCTCAGGAATAACGCCGTCCTGTAAGTACCTGGCAGGCTGAAAATCCATCATCGTTATGAGTGAGTGCAATAAAGAGACATCTACCCACTGCCCTACGCCTGAGCGCGTGCGCTCGTGCAAGGCCAGTAATATACCTATTGCGGCAAACATGCCGGCCCCTACATCGCCGGCAGCCATACCAGCCCTGATGGGTTTGCCGCCAGGAAATCCAGTAACCGACATAAGCCCGCTCATGCCCTGGATAATCTGGTCAAATCCCGGTCTTTTAGCGTATGGGCCACTTTGACCATAGCCAGATATACTCGCTAGAATAATGCGTGGATTGACCTTTTTAAGTGACTCATAATCCACCCCCAAGCGTTGTTTTACATCAGGGCGCCAGTTCTCAACCACGATATCTGCGGTTTCAACCAGCTTGTATAGAATTTCTTTGGCCCCGTCTTTTTTCAGGTTTAAGGTCAGGGATCTTTTGTTGCGATTTAAATTTTGAAAATCCCCACCTAACCTGTTAGCCGCAAACATCGCTTCATTTGGGTCTACGCCTCTTGGTGGTTCAATTCTAATCACATCTGCGCCAAAATCAGCAAAAATACGTACACAACTTGGGCCAGCACGAACTCTTGACAAATCCAACACGCGTAAATCCGATAGTGCAGACATATCCACTGCTTTACCTCCCAATGCAAGCGATTAGGCTTTTTAATACATGATCAGGCATGCTTCAGCTCGAATTACTGCCTGCAGCACCTTATTTTGGTATACGCCAACCGCTTTATAAATATATTTAGACCGCAGGTATGTATTTATAGCATGCGAGTTTTAAATATTGTTATAGGTATTAACCCTTTATTTATTTGGTGATAGCTTGTGTTTGTATTTAATCTACACGATAGTGTCACAAAGACAATTATAAAATCATCGGAATATAATATTTATATATAGTCAATAAATATATTTGCATGCGATGTAATGCCTTGTTAGCAGTTAGAACACGGTTATAGAACGCCTAACTACGGAAACAATATGTACTCAAACAATAATGATCATCAAGATATCCGCGCTGCCGTGCGTGACTTGTGCAGTCAATTTGACGATGCCTACTTCAGGCGTATCGACGCGCAGCGCGGTTATCCGGAAGAGTTTGTCAACGCCCTGACCGCAGCCGGCTGGCTGGCTGCTCTGATACCGCAAGAGTATGGCGGCTCAGGTCTGGGCCTGACCGAAGCCTCCATCATCATGGAGGAGATTAACCGCTGCGGCGGCAACTCCGGCGCCTGCCACGGCCAGATGTACAACATGGGTACGCTGCTGCGCCACGGCTCGACCGCGCAAAAGCAACAGTGGTTGCCCAAGATCGCCAGCGGCGAATTACGCTTGCAGTCCATGGCTGTCACCGAGCCCACCACCGGCACGGATACTACCAAGATCAAGACCAGTGCGGTTAAAAAGGGTGACCGCTACGTTATTAACGGCCAAAAGGTGTGGATTTCGCGCGTGCAGCACTCGGACCTGATGATTCTGCTGGCGCGCACCACGCCGCTTGAGCAGGTAAAGAAAAAGTCCGCCGGCATGTCGATCTTTATGGTTGATCTGCACCAGGCTATTGGCCAGGGCTTAAGCGTGCGTCCCATTATGAATATGGTTAATCACGAAACCAACGAGCTGTTTTTTGAAAACCTGGAAATACCGGCTGAAAACCTCATCGGTGAGGAGGGCCAGGGCTTTAAGTACATACTCGATGGCCTGAACGCCGAGCGCACCCTGATCGCGGCCGAGTGCATCGGCGATGGTTACTGGTTTATCGACCGGGTTACCAAATACGCCAACGAGCGCGTGGTGTTTGGTCGCCCTATAGGGCAAAACCAAGGCGTGCAGTTTCCGATCGCGCGTGCGTATGTAAATGTCGAAGCCGCCAGCCTGATGCGTTACGAGGCCGCGGCGCGCTTTGATCGCCAGCAGGATTGTGGCGCCCAGGCCAACATGGCTAAAATGCTGGCAGCAGACGCCTCCTGGGAGGCTGCCAACGCCTGCTTGCAGTTTCATGGCGGCTTTGGCTTTGCCCATGAGTATGACGTCGAGCGCAAGTTTCGTGAAACCCGCCTGTATCAGGTAGCGCCAATTTCCACCAACCTGATCCTGTCTTACGTCGCCCAGCATATACTGGGCATGCCCAGGTCGTTTTAATTCCGGGGCGCAGCAGCTTGTTTTAACAAAGACCCAATATGAAAATCAGTCAAAAAATAGCCAACTACATCGAAGCGCAAATCCGTGAGGGTGCCTTATTACCTGGTGATACGGTCCAGGAAGCCAAGCTCATGGAGACCTTCGATGCTTCGCGCACCCCGGTGCGCGAGGCCTTGTTGCAGTTGCAAATCCAGGGCTTGATCACCAATTTGCCGCGTGACGGTATGGTAGTGGCAAAAATGGATGTGCAGCAGTTGCTGGCGATGTGGGAGCTATTGGCCGAGCTGGAGAGCCTGTGTGCGCGCTACGCCTGCGAACGTATGAGCGCCGCCGAAAAGGCCCAGCTTGAAAACCTGCATACAAGCTCCTGGCTCCTGGTTGAGCAAGAAGACGAAATAGGCTGGCAGCAGGCCAATATGGATTTTCATGAGATCCTCTACCATGGCTCACGCAATACCTATTTACGCCAGCAAATATTGCTGATGCGCACCCGCACGGGCGCCTACAGGCGCCACGCGTTTGGGGCGGTGGGTCGGGTGCACGCTTCCTATACCCAGCACGAGCAGGTAGTGCAGGCTATTTTGGCGGGTAACTGCCAGGATGCGGCCCGGTTGATGTTTAATCACATGAGTCCTGGACACGGTACCAAAGGAGTTACCGAGTTAATCGTTAATATGCCCAAAGAGATTCTTGGTTAAACAAGTTTTAATTATTTTAATTACTTCAACGACACCAGCCATGACCAGCAAAATCGACCTGACTAGCATGACTAGCCAAACCGAGGAATACGCCGATTTTATCAATATCAACCACGCAGCGAAAATAGCCATTAGCCTGGGCACGAGCGTACCGCCTGATGGCGGCGATCTACCCCATCTGTGGCACTGGGCTTTCTTCGTCAAACCCCAGCCGGGTGAAAATATTGGTCCCGATGGTCATCCAGACAGGCACTGTTTTCCTTTGCCCGTGGCTGGCTATAGCCGTATGTGGGCCGGTGGACGGGTAAATTTTATCCAGCCGTTACGCCTTGGCCTGCCTGCCTTGCGTCGTTCAAAGGTAATAAAAGCCGTAGAAAAGCAAGGTAGTAGTGGGCAGCTGTTTTTTTTGACGGTGCAGCACCAATACCTGCAAGCAGACGTACTGTGTATTAGCGAAGAGCAGGACATTGTTTACCGCCAGCCCGCACCGCCCATACTTAGCGGCACCAAGCCGGTCCCCCCAGCGGATTGGCAAGCCAGCATCGCAGTCGATAGCGTACGGCTGTTTCGCTACTCGGCGGTTACTTACAATGCCCATCGCATCCACTACGACGCCCCCTATGCGCGTGAGGTAGAGGGTTATCCCGGCCTGGTAGTGCACGGCCCCATGATTGCCACCCTGATGCTGCAAGCCTTTGTCAATGCCAACCCGGATGCCAGCATAACAAGCCTGGCGTATCGAGGCTTGCGCCCGCTTATAGCTCCGGGTGAGTTTGTTGTAGCCGGGGCGCTCGCGCAAGGTCAGCAGGCCAATCTGTGGGCAGCCCAGGATGGCACTTTGGCGCATCAGGCGCTGCTCACTTACGCTTAGGTTCTGTTATGGCTACCAATACCTTATTGCGCAGCTTGTTGTTTGTGCCCGGTGATAGGCCAGAGCGCTTTGCCAAGGCTATAGCCAGTGGTGCGGATGGCGTTATTATCGACCTTGAAGACGCCGTAACAGCGGGCGCCAAGGAGCAGGCACGGCAAAACGTCAAGGATTTTGCCGCCAGCAATGCCGGTCTAAGCTTTTGGCTGCGCATTAACGCTGCCACTACCGAGTTTTTTGCCGCTGACGTACGCTTGTGCGGCGCACTGACTAATCTTGCTGGTCTGCTGCTACCCAAGGCCGAAGATGTGCCTAGCATCGCGCGCTTAAGCGCTTTGGGGCGGCCCATAATCCCCATCATTGAAAGCGCGACGGGCGTACTACAGATGGCGCAGCTAGCGGCGCAACCCAAGGTCGAGCGTCTGACCTTTGGCGCATTGGATCTTATGCTTGAGCTGGGCGTTACACCTGATAGCGCGGCGGCGGCTACGCTTTTGAATGATGTGCGCTGCCGGCTGTTATATGCCAGCCATGCCAATGGCTTGCAGGCGCCGCTGGATACGGTTTATGCCGATATTAAAAATCTGGATGGCTTGGCCGGGTTTGCTGCCCACGCCAGGGATATGGGCTGCGCTGGCATGCTATGCCTGCATCCGCAGCAGGTGCCAGTGATACATCGGGCGTTCGCCCCGAGTAAAGAGCAGCTGGATTGGGCCGCCCGGGTGCTGGCGCAAGCCCATGCCAGTGGTAAAAACGCTTTTATGCTGGACGGGCAAATGGTTGACCAGCCGGTAATCGCCCAGGCTGAACGCCTTATTGCACTGGCGCCACGCTAGCAATAACACTAGCCTGCTGCGGGCTGGTAAATAAAAGCTTGCAGGCCGCTATTTGCCGATCTATGCGGGCTTGTGGCCAGTCTGCTGCCGCCATCAAGCCTCGGGCTTTATCCTCTACCTGCTGAGCGTTCATGGGCCATTCGGGATCGCCCCAGGCGTCATCAACCTGTGCCTGACAAGTGCTACCGTCAACTAGCAGCGCTACCACTCTGGCGGCGAAATGATCTGGATACGACTGGTTTATGTCCTGGTCTGCAGACACCCGCACTTTGTCTCTTAGCGCAGCAATTGCGGGCTGGTTAAGCGCCTGCTGGTCAAAATCGGCCAGTACCGGGGCACCGCTGCCCAGCGCCGTGGCAACCGCGTGTTGCAGGCTGAATCTGGCAGCCAAAGGCGTGTCTGGCCTGGGCTGGTCACAAAAATCCAGCGCGTCTTGATACGTATAAACCTTGATTTCTTTGAATAGCCGCTCGATTGTGTTTTCAGCAGCCATATCTACCCGGCTCGCGATGATTTGGGCGCGTAGCAATAGGGCAGCGTCAATGGCTGCGTGGGTGTGACGGCAGGCAGGCCAGGGCTTGAAGCTGGTAGCTGCGATTTGCCAGTCGTGCTCGTGGGCCAGCCACATCTGTGCCAGGTCGCCATCGGGACAATGCGCCGCAAAATAGCCCTTAGCGCCTTCAAATACCAGTTTGGGCGCTGTAACCCCGGCCCGTGCATACAAGGCTGCCTGTACCCCTGTTTGAGCGACACGCGCCAGGTGCCATTGCTTACCCATGCCTGGTTCAATACGCACTTGCCACAGCCCTGCAGACTGGGTTGCCGCAAGTCCTAGTGCTGCTACCCAGGTATTTTTATCCAGCTTAAGCAGCGCACAGGCGGCTGCGGCGGCGCCAACCGCACCGCAAGTAGCGGTGTTGTGTAACTTTTCATAGTGTGCCGGGCCTAGCGCCCGGCCAAACCTGCACATGGCTTCATAGCCACGCACTACGGCCTGTAATATCTCAGTACCACTTGAGCCGAGTTGCCGGGCTAAAAACAGGCTGGCCGGAATCACCACCGAACCGGGGTGTACCAGGGCTTGTTTATGCACGTCATCGAGCTCAAATATATTGCCCAGCGAGGCTTCGTATAACAGCGTGCGCCAGGGGTCGTGGGGCTGCGTTACGGTAGCAGCGGGCAAGGCTGTAGCCTGCCATAGGATATTGGCTGCCGGTACACTCGCGCCAATCGCAGCGCAACCCAGCCAGTCCAGCACGTGTTCTACCGCCTGTTGTTGTACTGGCGGCGTTATTGCCCGCAGGCACCAGTCGCTAAGGCGTGCCGAGGCTGACATGATACTAATCGGACTCGTCCATGAGCTGCATAATCTGCTCGGTAGCAGCAAAGTCACGCTGCCACCACAAGCCCTGGGCGCTAAGCGTAAAGAATTCTTCGAGAGCCCGGTTAAATGCGTAAGGCTCTTCCAGGTTGATGGTATGGCCGGTTTTGGGCAATACCAGCAGACCGGCGGCCGGTATGTTTTGTTTCAGAAAAATACTTGGCTGCAAGCAATGGTCGTCTTCGTCACCGCATACCACTAGTGTTGGTACGGCAAGCTTACGCAGTTGCTCCTTGAGGGTGTAGATCGAGGGCCGGCTGGCTTGTACCCCGCGCATGGTGTTGGCCGAACCTAGAGAATCGTGTGCGGCCAGCATTTGTACAAACTCGGCCCAGCCACGTGGGTCCTTGTGCTTGAGCTGTACTCTGGACACACCACTGCCGTATACCTCGGCCATATTGGCGCAACCTAGACGCTCAAATTGATCGCCTGCCTGCAGCGCCAGCGCCTTGAAATGCTCTTGCAGCTCAGGCTCGGCACCGTAACCCACACCAGCCACCGTCAGGCTTTTGGTACGTGTCGGAAAATTCAGGGCAAAGTGCAGGGCTGCAAAACCGCCCATGGACAGGCCTACGACGTGCGCCTGCTTTACACCAGCCGCATCCATAACCGCAGCGATGTCCAGCATGGCCCGTTCTTGAGAATATTGCGCCACCGCCTGCGGCACCTCCGAAGGCGGATAGCCACGCGCGGCAAAGCTTATGCAGTTATAGCTGCGCGCAAAATGACGCACCTGGGGCTCCCAGCTGCGGTGATCACCAGCAAATTCATGGACCCAGACTATGGCTTGGCCAGTGCCGGTTTGCTCGTAATACAGGCTGACGCCATCATTGGTAACTAATATAGCCATGCTCAAGCTCCCAGGCCTGCCACAGGGGCCGCTATTTGCGCCGCGTACCAGTCGTAGATCTGGCTGCCGGTAACGAACGTGGTTTGTGGGTGCTCCATTAACAAATCCAGCATTTTTTCAAAATAGGCAAAGCGGTGTGGTACGCCAACCAGGTGTGGGTGTAATCCCAGGGCTAAAACACGGGGTTGCTCCACGGCCTCGCGCTCAAAAACCTGCAGGCTTTGTTGCAACCGCAGGTAAAACTCATCCGAGGCGTGTTTTTCTATGGCGAAAATTATGGAGTCGTTAAGCTCCAGGTTGTACGGTACCTGCAGCAGTTTGCCAGTTTTGACGTGCATCCAGTTAGGAATATCGTCAACCACCCAGTCACAGACGTAGTCTACGTCCAGGCTGGCTAAAATGTCTGGGGTGTCATTGCTTTCGCGCAGACCGGGGCTGAGCCAACCGCGGGTACGGGTACCGGTAAAGGCATTGATCTTGGCTAGCGCGGCAGCGATGTTGGCGGCTTCCTCGCCATCGTGGTTGAGCGCCTTTTGGTGCATGCCATGACCGATAAACTCCCAGCCGGCGTCGAGCATGGCCTGGGCCGCTGACGGATAAGCGTCGATCACGCTGGCGTTAAAACTGGTGGATGCTGGTAGCTGACGCGTGCTGATGGCCTTGAGCATACGCGCCAAACCAACGCGCATACCGTAATCTACCCAGCTGAAATTGGGCACGTCTGGTATGGTTTCCTTGCCGTGCGGTGGCGTAATAATGGTCCTGGGCATGGCCGCATCGAATTGCCAATTTTCCACGTTAACCACCAGGTGCACCATAATGCCGCCGCCCGGTGCCGCGTTTAACTTCGGCTGCTCGGTCATTAGTTTAAAAGGTATTCTCGGGTTGGCCATGGCTCTTCCTTAGTGGCGCATCAGGCGCAGGATTTCGCGCTTCATTTCGTTGAACTCGGTGCTGGTTGTGTCTTCTATGGTGCGTGGTCGGGCAATCGGCACCTCCATCTGGCTTTGGATACGCCCTGGGCGCGCCGACATGACGTATATCTTGTCGGCTAATAATATGGCCTCGTCTATGTCGTGGGTGACAAAAATTACCGTAGTGCGATATTTTTGCCACACCGATAGCAGCAGCTCCTGCATGGTTAGCCTGGTTTGTGCGTCCAGCGCGCCGAAGGGCTCATCCATAAGCAGCACTTGGGGGCCGAGCGTCAATACCCTGGCTATGCCCACGCGTTGGCGCATGCCGCCCGATAGCTGTACCGGCAAATGCTTTACAAAGCCTGACAGGCCGGTTATTTCAAGTATTTCATGAGCATGGGCTTCGTATTCAGATTTTGGCCGGCCGGCAATTTTGGGCCCAAACACCACATTTTCCCAAACGCTTAGCCAGGGAAACAGGGCGGCTTCCTGAAACACCACGCCGCGCTCCGGGCCGGGCTTGTGTACCGTTGCACCGCCAACCGTGAGCTCGCCAGCGCTTGATTTTTCAAACCCGGCTATAAGATTCAATAAGGTTGATTTGCCGCAGCCTGAAGGCCCCAGCAAGGCGATGAACTCGCCGTCCTGGACCTCCATGGATACACCCTTGAGAGCCTCTACCGGCGTGGCTCCGGGGTAGGTTTTATTGATATCGCGTACTAATATTTGTGACATAGGAAATCGGTTTATCAGTAATTTTGTAATAGCCGCCATACCAGTATGCGACGCTCAAGTACTACTATCAGGCGATCACTGAGATAGCCCATAATGCCAATTGATGCCATGTCAGCAATGACAATATCCATTCTGCCAACGTAGTATGCATCCCATAGCACATAGCCCAGGCCAGATTTAACCGCTACCATTTCTGACACAATAACGGCGGTCCAGGCTACGCCCAAGCCCAGGCGCAAGCCAGTAAACAGCGAAGGCATAGCCGAGGGCAGCACCACCCGGTAAAGCAGTTGCATGGGTGAGGCTCCCATCATCATGGCGGCGCGTACCAGGTTGCGGTCAACGTCACGCGCACCCTGAGTGGTATTGATAACTATGGGATAAAAACCACCCACAAATATCAAAAACACCGAACCAAAATCACGTACGCCAAACAAGGCGATGGAAAAAGGTAGCCAGGCAGTAATTGGAATCGGCCGCATGCCCTGTACCAGCGGGTCAAGCAGCTGTGACGCGAGCCGATTCCAGCCGATTGCCAGACCTAGTGGTATGCCAAGCAGCATCGCCAATAAAAACCCCTCGATTACGTGCCAGGTGGAGTACTGTACGTTACTCCACCAGGTGCCAAGATAGGGGTTTAAGCCCATGCCAGGGTTGGCAAAAATCCAGTCCCACCAGGCGTGGTAAACGCCTAGAGGGGTGGGTACTATGCCGCCCATTTGCGAGTTTTGGCCAATTAGTTGCCACAGCACGATTAGCGTTACAGGAACCAGCAAACCCATTGCCATACGTTTGACAACCTGTAGTTTGCTATCAGTACTCGCCGGCTTTTTGGGCCGGCGCGGCTCCTGTACTTCGGGCTGGACGGCCTTGCTTATGAGCCCAGGGCTTGCTACCTCTTCCGATTGCTTCATTGCTTCAGCCTTTTGACCTAGTTCATCACTTCTTCGAGAAGTGACGTATCCCATACATCCTTTATATCATCGCTGGTATCCTTGGGTATCACGCCTAGCTCATGAAACAGTTTGGCCTGTTTTTGCAGCTGTTCCAGATTGGCTACCCCACCGAGCTTGATCACGTCCACCGATTTACGCGTTACGTCCAGCGGCAAGCCGGTGTATTTGGTATAGACTTCGGCGAATTTATCCGGGTCGTTGGCCAACTCCTGTTCGGCCTTCTTGTAGGACCACAGAAAGCACTTCAGGGCGTCGCGCTTGTTTTCATAGGCATTTCTGGAGGCTGCCAGTAAGCCTAGCTCGGCGCCCACTGCCTCGGACTGGCTATAGTCCATGGTATCGGCAAAATAGCCAATGTCATTGGCCACGGCCTGAGTTTCAAAGGGCTCCCATAGTGCTACTGCATCAACGTCGCCGCGCTCCAGGGCCTGTACAAACGCTGTGCCGCCGCCCTGGATATTGATGGGTTTAAAGGTGTTGTAAGGAATGCCTTTTTCCTGCAGGGTGCCGGACCATTGGAACCATACGGCTGAACCTGGGGCTATACCGATTTTCTTATCTTTGATATCGCTCCAGTCACGTATATCAACCCCATTTTTGACCACCAGGTACTTGGGTGAAGAAGCCACGCCGGTCAAGCCAATAATACCCCGGTTGCCTTGTCCCAGGGCTATGGATAAATCCGCCGGCGCCACCCCGGCAATGTCTATGGAGCCGGATAATATGGCGGTGCGGGCGTCGGCGTAACGCACAAACTCGGAAGTTTCAACGTTTACGTTACATTCTTTTAAATCCTCTTCGGCTAAAAGAATGGGCGCCAGGTGGCCGACTTTGACGTTACCGATCGACAAGGTTTGCTTCTCGGGTAGCGGGTCTGGGCGTGGTGCCATGGCGTAAGCGGAGGATACCGCAAGCGCGGCCATGGACAGGGCCAAAGATATACTGGCTATTTTCTTCATGATTTTGTCTCCTAAAAAGGCTTAATGGCCTTGAAAAATTGGTGGTCTACCTTCCTTGAATGCTTGCTGGCCTTCTTTGAAATCCTGGCTTTCAAAACAGGCGCTGATGGCGCTTGCTACATCTTGCTGGCTTACTTGTGCATCACCGCTTAGGTGGCGCACGGCCTGTTTTGCTGCCTTTATGGTTAAAGGCGCGTTGGTTGCTATCTGGTTTAGGGTTTGCCCGACAGCGTCATCGAAAAGCCTGGGTTCGTAGGCCATATTTACGAACCCCATGCGCAGTGCCTCGGCACCATCAAAGGTGCGAGCCGTAAAAAATATATCTTTTACATTGGCATAGCCAATGATATTAACGGCCTGGCGAATGCCAGCCAGATCGTAGCCCAGACCCATGCGTGCGGCCGGCATTCTGAAGCTTGCATCGGTAGTGCAATAGCGCAAATCGCAGGCCAGCGCTATACCGATACCACCGCCCATGCAAAGACCGTTAATACGGGCAATACTTGGTTTGCCTAAAGCTTCCAGGGCGTGCTCGGCCTGGGCCACGGCCAGCTCGTAAGCCGCAACATTTTCAGGCGTGTTGCGCACCGTAGCAAATTCGCGAATATCCGCGCCAGCGGTAAAGGTAGTGGCGCCAGCGCCAGTAACCACCACCGCCCGAATATCGTCATCCGCGCCCAGCTCCACGACACATTTATACAGATCGCGCCACATTTGCAGGGATATGGCATTGCGTTTATCGGGATTGCTGATGGTGATCCAGCCAAGCGTCCCACGCCGCTCCAGAATTATGCGTCCGGGGCGTTTGAGTTGCTGCTTGTTAGCGGTCTGGTCTGCGCTCATATGGCACCCTGGGCTTGTAGTTCATCGATCTGCACCTGGTCGTAGCCCAGGTTCAAGAGTATTTCTGTAGTGTGCTCGCCCCAACCTGGAGCCGAGCGCACCACGTCAGCGGGCGTGCGGCTTAAGGTAACCGGCTGGGTGATAAAGTGGCGCTCGCCGCCCTCCCAGGCTGTGAGTTCCTTATCCACCTGAAGGTAATCCACCTGCGGGTCTGCGAACACTTGTTGCATGTTATAGACGGGGCCGGCGGGTACGCCAACGTCGTTGAGTACATTGGTCCAGTGCTCAACTGTATTGGTTTGGAAAATCTCATCTAGCAGACCGTTTAACCTGGCGCGGTGCTTAACCCTGAGCTTTTCGTCGGCAAACTCAGGGTCTTGCAGCCATTGCGGCTTATCCAACACTTTGCACAGCCTGGCCCAATTACCTTCGCCGGAAGCCCCCAGATTAAACTGGCCGTCGGCGGCTGTAAATAGTCCCATTGGGCTACTGGTGGGGTGGTCGTTGCCGGCTTGTACCGGCAGCTCACCCTCATTGAGGTAGCGCGCGGCCTGAAAATCCATCATCGCTATCTGTGCATGCAGCAGGGATGCGTGTACCCATTGGCCCTGGCCCGACGACTCACGCTCCAGCAATGCCGTAAGTATGCCGATCGCGGCGTACAGCCCGGTGCTGGAGTCAGCTACCGCCAGCCCGGCGCGCACCGGCCCCTGGCCGGGCAGCCCGGTTACTGACATGAGCCCGCCCATGCCTTGCAAAATCTGGTCAAATCCTGGTCTGTCAGCGTATGGACCGGCCTGTCCAAAGCCGGAAATGCTGGCAAGAATAATCCGTGGGTTTATTTTGCTGAGGGTTTCGTAGTCGACCCCAAGCCGTTTTTTTACCCCTGGGCGCCAGTTTTCTATCACTACGTCGGCGTCCTTTACCAGTTTGTAGAATATTTGCAGACCACCCTCTTTTTTTAGGTTCAATGTCAGGGAGCGTTTGTTGCGGTTCAGGTTTTGAAAATCCCCGTTCCAGCGGTTGGCTGCAAACATGGCCTCGTTTGGGTCGACCCCGCGCGGCGGCTCGATTCTAATTACGTCAGCACCAAAGTCGGCCAGCACGCGTACGCAGGTGGGACCGGCGCGTACGCGCGACAGGTCCAGAACCCTAAACCGTTTTAACGCCTGTGATGCATGAATACTGGACATAAAGATTGCCTTAAAAAATAGTACTGAATATCAATTTGTTAATTGGTCGGTAAGCTTGCCGGCGGCAAAAAATCCGGCTTCAAGCCGTTGCGCAAATTGCAGCAACTTGGCTTCTTGCCAGGGGCTGGCAATAGCCTGTACGCTAATCGGCATGCCGTTGTCATCTATGCCTATCGGGCAGACCATTGCCGGCAAGCCCAGGTAGTTCACAAACGACGTCCAGCTCAGCATGGCCAGCAAGGCTTGCGCATCAAAGCTCTTGCAGCTGGTGTCTACCTGCGACCAGAGCGGCACGCCTTGGGGCAGTACCGGCGTAAGCAAAATATCGCTTTGGCTGAAGAACTGCTTTATAAAACGTTCGCGTAGCTGTGCACGCTCGTCTATGGCACTTAAATACCAAGGCGTTGGTAGCGCCGCACCCGGTAACGAAGTAGCCCGTGCGACGTGCCTGAGCTCGGGTAGGGCGCGCATTTGCAGGCGCGCGTAATGTGTATGCGCCGCCTCGCTTTGCAAAATAATCGCGGCGTTTTTTATCATCTGCGCCATGTTATCTATACCGCCCAAAGCCGCGCGCAAATCGGCTACGCGGTCGGCCATTTGTATAAATAGCTGGCGCATTGCCGCTGGTGCACTAAAGTTAGCCCTGGGGTGCTCGGTAACCAGCGTAACGCGTAGCTGGGTGTTTGTATCCAGAGGGGCTAGTTTGGGCTGTACCTGGGCGCTGACTGCATGCTTAAACAACAAGGCGCAGTCACTCGCTGAGCGTGCCAGAATGCCTATAGTATCCAGGCTAGGGGCCAGAGGAAAACAGCCCTCGGCTTCTAATGAGCCGTTGGTGGGCTTAAGCCCCAGCACCCCGCAGGTAGCGGCGGGTACCCGTACCGAGCCGGCGGTATCGGTGCCTAAAGAGCCGTAACAGAGCGCGGCTGCCAGCGCCACGCCCGAGCCGCTCGAAGAGCCTCCGACCGCATAGGCCGGGTTAAGCGGGTTTACTGGCCGGGGATAGTCGGGGTTTTCGCCCGTAATGCCGCAGGCAAATTCAGCCATGCACAGCGTGCCTAAATTGCTCGCGCCGGCTTGCTGCAGGCGTTGTACTACCGGGCTTGGCGCAGCGTCAAAAGCTGGCTTGCCGTGGCTGCCACAGGCCGGCATATGGTCGGGCAGGACAAAAATATCTTTATGCGCCAGGCCCACGCCGCTAAGGGGCTGTGCCACAGCATGCTGCGTGCTGGCGGGCGCGAAGCAATCTACCACGGCGTGCCAGGCATCGGCACCAAAGCGTTGGTGCTGACGCTCTATGGCATGCGTAGGGTCGATGCTGCCAGACGCTATGGCAGTACGCAGATCACTGATTGTCGCTGGTAGTGGCAGATCCATCCTTGGCAACCCGCAGGCCCTCATCTACACGCTTAACAGGTGCAAGCCTTTGTAAGGTTTTGTACACTGAGTAAGCTTCTTGGTTGGATATACGTATATCCTGCATACTATAAATAGTTGCTATGGCTTCTAAGGCAATAGCTTTGTCGGCCGTCATTTATTTTTTGCCAATATAAATATATTTATAAACGGGTTTAAATATATATTTAAGCTAGATTTATGTATATAAGGGTTTTTGCGTATGTTGCTTACAATATTAATTAAGCCGAACTGACCATAGCCCGGCGACCACTAAAAAACATCAAGAGACCAGCATCAATGCTAGAGAATTTTTACGCGCGTTTCAATCAGCCCAGCGTCGATTTGCCCGCTAGCCAGGCCTTGTGGGACCGCCGCGCAGCCGAGGTCAACCACTTCACGGTTGAGCGTGACGATTTTGCCATCCAGAACTTACAACGCTATCTGGATTTGTCTGGCCAAAGCGTCCTAGAGATCAGCTTTGGTGCCGGACGCCACTTAAACCGCTTCCTGCAGCTAGGCGCTGACGTCAGCGGGGTGGAGATTTCCGCCAATATGTGTACGTACGCCAAAGCGCGCCTGGATGCTAGCGGTCTGCCTTGGCAGGCTGCAAATCTGGTGCAGTCCTCATGGGAAGCAATTGATTTAGATCAGCATGACTGGCGCGCGGCCTTTGACCTGGTGTTTTTGAACATGAGCCCGGCACTATCCAATACTGATATGCTTAAAAAAGCTCTTGATGCCAGCCGCAGAGGGCTGTACATAGTTTTATACAGTTATCGCAACGACAGTCTGCTGGCCGATTTGCAAGATTACTTTGGTTTGCAGCGACGCATGGTGGGCAGCCGGCGCGCCGACGATATATATCTGCTTTTTAATATTCTATACGGCTGGGGATATTTTCCCCAATTGCAGTTTGAAGAGCGGCGTAAAACCCCGTCTTACGCGCCCGACTACATAATAGAGCGTTACGCCGGCTGGCTGTGGCGCGACCCGCCAGCCAGCGAGGCCAACCGCTTGCAGCTACGTACACGCTTGCAGCAACTGGCCGATCCGGGCGGCAAAGTGCATACCAAAAGCTACGATATTATTGGCCATTTGTGGCTTGATAAAAGCCTGAGCCGGTGCTAAGCCATTATAGACACTGGTAATAGCTCTAAGGTACACTGAGCCGTACAGGTACAAAAGCACACTAAGTCAAAACACAATGGGGGGCACCCATGCAATTAAAGCAAATATCGGCATTTTTAATTTCCCTGGCATTGGCTACCGCTGCGGCAGCTCAGGGCGCAAATGATAATAAGGCCGCGGGCACGCTCGAAGCGTCTGACAGCAAGGCTGGTGCCGTTCTCCAAAGCGGCTCTGAGGCGGGTGCGAGCGAGGCTGGCGCTGCTGCCGGTACTGAGGGCGCCGGCGATGCCGCTGCCGGGGTTGGTGCAGCCAGCGTGGGTGGCATTTCCACGCCTGCCGTTATTGCTGGTGTGGCCATCGCCGGGGGTATTGCCGCGGCAGCGGCCGGTGCCGGCGGTGGTGGCGGCGGCGGTGGTGGTGGCGGCTCAACACCAAGCCATCACTGATATAGAATTTGCCAAAACCTTAACCCAGCCATTCAATCTTCTCTAAGTCGCTGTAGCAAAAGGCTCCACCCAGCTTGAAAGCTACAGCGCGTCTTTATGTGTTTGCGCGCAGACGTCTTGCTTCATCTCGAAAATTTAAGAATGTGACGCATTTCTGGCGCGCTATGTCTTGTGCCAGCGCCTGTCTGCTGTCTGGTCTGCTGGCAACGGTGGCCAGCGCCGAACCATTGGCCATCGCAGATGCCCCCACCACTATGGGCCTGACTGGCCTGATCAATATGCCCTCGGGGCGTATGGCGGCCGATGGCAACTTGTATGTGGGCTATAGCCACAACTATCCCTACAACACCATGTATGGCGTCTTGCAAGCTATGCCCTGGTTGCAGCTAAGCGGGCGTTATACCTCGATTATCGGCACCAAGGCCTTAAGCGATGCCTATGGCACCAATAAAGACAAGTCCGCCGGTCTGAAACTACGTCTGCTGCCAGAAGGCGCTTTTGGGCTGGACTGGCTGCCGGAAGTCGCCGCCGGGGTCGAGGATTTTCACGGCACCAGACTATTTACCAGCCGCTTTATTGCCGCCAGCAAATACTTGCGCCTGGGCAATGTCGCCAGCGTGGACGCCACCATAGGTTATGGGCGCAGGCGTATCGACGGCTTGTATGGCGGCGCGCGCTTAAAATTTGCGGCGCTGCCTTCCTGGGCCCTGGTCACCGAATACGACCGTACCCGCTATAGTAGCGATCCAAATGCCCACACCACTGGCCTTGACAAACGCAGTACCGGGCGCTGGGGGTTAGGGCTGGAATATAGCTGGGGGCCGCTGACGTTGCAGGCGGTGCACCAAAAGGGCAATAACGCGTTTAACGCTTTTTTTACCATTCCCCTCAACCAGCGCACAATAATGCCGCACGTGGATGAAACCGGTCCATTTCCCGGTGGTGCCTGGGCCAGTCCAGCGGCGCGCCCCAGCGCGCGCATGTGGCAGGAGGACCGCCAGTACCGGCAAAGCCTGTTGGCCGCCTTGCATGCCGAGGGCTTACGCGACGTACGCCTGGCTTATCGCGATGGCGTATTGGCGCTGGCAGCCTCTAGCAGCCGTTATGCCTCGGCCGCGCGTGGTGTAGGGCGTATCGCCCGCCTGGCGCTGGCCTATGCCCCCTGGGAGACCAATCGGCTGGAAATTACCTGGCTCGATAACGGCTTGGCAGGCCTGACCTGGACCTTTTTTAATCTGCCTGTATTGCAGCGCTACTTTGCCGGTACGGCCACCCGCTCGGCCTTGCAGCAGGCGGTAACCGTAAGCTACGCCAACCCGCACGGCATTAGTGCCGCCAGCCGTGCCAATGACCTGGACGCCACGCTCGATGCCCTAGCTTACGAGCGCGCCGGTGGCTACGTGCATAATAATTACAATTACACCCGCTGGTTTGTCGAAACCGCAGGTCACAGCAGTTTTGAGGTGGGGCCGTCCTTCAGGGCCTTTTTGAATGACCCCAGTGGCGCCTTTAAGTACGACGTGGGGGTGTATGCCCATGCCAATCTTAATCTTGGCGCTGGCTTTTGGCTGGGCGCAGGTGTACGCCAAGCGTTGTGGGAGAACATCAGCGATATAAAGCAGGGCTCCAACTCCAGGCTGCACCACGTGCGCTCGGACCTGGCCAAGTACCGCCAGGCCTCCAGGTTCAAGGTCGAGCAGTTGCTTATCAACAAAACCTGGCAACCGGCCACGCGCTGGTATCTGCGCGCTTCAGCTGGCTTGTACGAAGAGATGTACGGCGGCGTGGGTGGCCAGGCGCTGTACCTAAGCCCCGGTGGGCGCTGGGCCTTTGACGCTTCGCTGGATTGGGTGCGCCAGCGCAACTACAAGGGCACGGGCTTTTTTGATTACCGCACCCATACCATCATGGCCGCCGCCCATTACCGTTTGCCCTGGTTTGATGGCGTTACCGCTACCGTGCGCGCTGGGCGCTTTTTGGCCGGTGATCGTGGTGCGCGTCTGGAAGTGCAGCGACGCTTTAAATCTGGTATAGAAATTGGCCTGTGGTATACGCGTACCAACGGCAACGACACCAGCTCACCTGGGCGGCCCGGCCACCCGTATTTCGATAAGGGTGTGTTTATGCGCATACCTTTGGGTACTATGATTACGCGTGACACCAAGGCGGCGGCGTTCTTCTCGCTCTCGCCCTGGAATCGCGACGTCGGCCAAATGGTGCAGTCGCCCATGGATTTGTACGACTTCACGCGCAACGGCTGGTTAGATGACGCTTACGATGGCGACGGGCTGCGCGGCTTTGCCGATATTGCCCAGGAGGATACGCCATGAGTGCCGTGCATACACTATTGCTAGCCACCGTGTGGTGCGGCGCGGCCGCATTGCCTGCTCTGACAGTAGCTGCGCCTGTAGCCCAGCCGTCAGACCCTGCAGTCGCCAGCGCGTCTGCGCACGCCTGCCGGGTGCTAGATGCGCAATTACAAGGCGCTTATACCGGTGGCTGTGTCAATGGTCTGGCCCAGGGCCAGGGCGTAGCGCGCGGTGCCAATGGCGCCTGGTATCGGGGCGAGTTTGTCGCTGGCCTGCAAGATGGCCAGGGTACCAAGCTCTACACCAACGGCGATGCATATTCTGGCCACTGGCGCGCGGGCCGCCGCGATGGCTATGGGCGCTACGAGTACGGCGCTCAGTCCCCCTGGCGGGGCGACGTTTATCAAGGCCAGTGGCAGGCCGATAAGCAGCACGGCCAGGGCACGTATATCTTCTATCCCGCGGGCGATCGTTTCAGCAGCCAATGGCAGGCCGGTGTGCCGCAAGCCGCGGGAACGCCTACCTTAACCCGGCGTAAACGGGCCTATGAGGCGCTCGCCCCGGTACTTGGCCAGCCAGGCTTGCGGGTGTGCTCGACCAGTACCGAAGGCGCCAGCGCGGATAATATCGCTCAAGGCACGGTGCTTGCCGTGCTCGATGACCGTATCCAAATCCAGTTTGAGGACGACAGCCCTGTTTTGCAGCGTGCGGCCCAACCGCAACTTAACCCGCGTTGGGAGATTATGACCGATTGGTTACCTTGTCATGAACCTTAAAAGCACGCTGACCGAGCCCCGACCCCTGATATTGATACTGTGTACCGGCAATATTTGTCGCAGCCCAATGGCTGAGGCCATAATGCACGCGGCTATTGCCGCCCAGGGTCTATGTGCCACGGTAGCTTCGCGCGGCTTGCATGCCCCGATCGGGCGACGGCCGCACCCACATGCGCGCAACGCGGCCGCACAACACGGTATCAGCCTCGCTCAGGGCAAACGCTCGCAGCAGGTAAATAGCCAGGATCTGCAGCAGGCGCTGGTCGTACTGGTAATGGAGGCGCGCCAGCGCCAACAGGTACAACAGCAATACCCGCAGGCCAGCGGCAAGTGTTTTTTGCTTAGTCACTGGCAGGATAATGCCGATATTGCTGACCCCTTGCATGACTTGCCCGAAGTATTCATTGCCCAGTGGCAACAAATGCAACAGGCCTGTGAGCTGTGGCTGGCACGCCTGCTGCAGGCCGGTATGCTGCAGCATTGCGGTAAAACCGAGCCGCACGGGTATAATTCGCCAGATATCCAACCAAGCTAGGCTCAAGCACAGCTAAAAGATATGAGATATGCACCAGATCAGACAAAAAAACAGCGACATTAACAACGCACAACTCACCACGTCGCGCGCCCAAGTTCAGGCGGCGCTATGTCGTGGCGTCACAAAGGCAGCGGCCCGTGCCGGACTGCGGCTGTTGGCCTGGTTGCTGCCCTTGATCGTGTTATCTGGCTGTACCGGCATGTATTTAGGTGTCAGCGGTGAGCGGCCTACCAGCAGTGGTACGTTGGATGAAGACGTGCTTAGCCAGGTGGATATACATACGATTACGCCACAGGTAGTGTACGAGCAAGAGCAGGAGTTCAAGGCGGCCCAGGAGATTGCGCTGGCGCGCCGTGAGTCAGACAGGCAGCCCGTGGGTTCTTATCAGTACCTGGTAGCCGCGGGGGATGTTCTCAATATCACCGTCTGGAACCACCCCGAGCTTAATAACCCGGCTGGCCAGCTCAGCCTGGAGCTATCCGGGCGGGTGGTTGATGACCGTGGTTACATATATTACCCGTACATCGGCCAGGTAAAGGCTAGAGGACGCAGCGTACAGACCCTGCGTGCGGAAATTTCCAAGCGCCTGGCCGAGTACATCAATGAACCCCAGGTAGATGTTTCGGTACTTAAATACAATGGCCAGCGCGCCTTTGCCGTAGGCCAGTTCAAAAGCCCAGGGCCACAGCCCATTACCAACATCCCCTTGTACGTTACCGACCTGGTTACCAAGGCCGGAGGCTTAAGCGACCAGGCCGACTTGCGTCTGGCCAAATTGACGCATAAGTCCGGCCTGGTGGCAAACCTTGATCTCGAAGCCTTGTACCGTGGCGGTGATACCAGTCAAAATGTTTTACTGCAAGATGGTGACGTTCTGGACGTGCCGGAAAAGCGTTACAACAAGGTATTTGTACTGGGTGAAGTAGATAAACCACAGTCCATGCTCTTGCCCTACGGCGATTACAGCCTGTCCGAGGCCATTAGCGACGCCGGTGGCTTAAGTCCGGCCACTTCTAACGGTAGCCAGATCTACGTGCTGCGCAAAGGCGCGGGTGACCGGCCCCAGGTCTGGCACTTGAACGGCAATAGCCCGGCAGCCCTGGTATTGGCCGACGGCTTCAGGTTGCAGGCGCGTGACGTGGTGTTTGTGGATGCTGCTGCGGTAACCCGCTGGCAGCGTGTAATCAGCCAAATTCTGCCATCCATGGGCGCCGTAGGTACGGTACGCGGCTGGTCCAGGTGGTAAGAAAGATGCAAGAGATACACAATCAGCAACTGGCAAGCGGGCCAGACGACGAAATTGACCTGAGCGAATTATTTGCTGTTTTAATGCGTCACCGCTGGCTGGTGGCGCTAGTGTTTGTGCTGGTATTTATTATCGGCTCGGCCTATGCCATTTTGGCCACCCCCATGTACCAGGCCGATGCCCTGATACAGGTAGAAAACCGCTCCAGCGCTGCTATGAGTGGCCTGAGTGCCATTTCCGAATCACTTGGCGGGGGCGCCACCAGTCCCCTGTCTGGCGAAGTCGAAATCCTGCGTTCGCGTGAAGTGCTAATGGCCGCGATTAAAAACAATCAGGCCAACATCAGCGTGCAGGTGGCCGATTACCTGCCCTTGATTGGCGCCTGGCTAGCGCGGCGTTTTCAAGCCCAAAATCCGGGCGAGCTGGCTGCGCCGCTGTGGGGCCTAAAGGGCTACGCCTGGGGCGGTGAAAACCTGCGATTTGCTTTACTAGACTTACCAACTGATCAATACGGCCAGACATTTTACCTGCAAGCTGGTAGCAAGCCAGGCGAGTTTGAGATTTACGATGCCGCCGATAAGCAGTTGGCTAGTGGTGCAGTCGGTGAGCGCGTAAGCTTTACCATAGAGGGCGAGCCCGCGCGGCTGGCCGTGCAAGACTTAAGCGCACAGCCCGGCATACGCTTTAGCTTTAGTGCGCGCTCACCGCTGCGCACCTACAAAAGCCTGGCCGGGGCGTTAACCATCGAAGAAGCTGGCAAGGCCAGCAATATGATTAGCCTGAAATACGAAAACGCCAGCGACGCCTTTGCCGTTTCCATGGTTAACGCCATTGCCCAGTCGTATCTGGAACAAAACGTCGCGCGTCGTACCGCCGAAGCGCGCAGTAGCCTGGAGTTTTTACAAACCCAGTTGCCCAACCTGAAGCGCGAAATGGACCGCGCCGAAGATGCGCTCTCCACTTATCGCACCGATAGCAAAACCATCGCCCTCGATAAGGAAACCGGATTGCTGCTAGACCGTGCGGTGCAAATGGAAAACCGCCGCCTGGAGCTGCGCTTAAAGCGCGATGAGCTGCTACAGCGCTTTACCGCCCAGCACCCCGACGTCAAGAACCTGGAAAAACAGCTGGTCGCATTAGAAGAGGTGTCAGCCCAGCTGCAGCACGAAATCGACCGCCTGCCGAGCGCGCAGCGCGAGTTGCTGCCCTATGAACGCGACGCCCGCGTTAACACCAGCTTGTACGTATCATTGCTAAATAACGCCCAAGAATTGCGCGTAGCCGAAGCCGGCACCATCGGCAACGTGCGTATCATCGACTACGCCGTGCCTACCGAGCAGCCGATCAAGCCTAAAAAACTGCTCATCGTCGGGGTGGCGGCCGCGTTGGGCCTGATTTTAGGGATTCTGGCGGCATTTATCGCTTATTTTCTGCGCCCTGCGGCCCAGCGTCCCGAAGTTCTGGAGCAGGCCACGGGCTTGAGCAATTATGCCAGCCTGCCGGAATCAGATACCCAGTTAAAACTCGGCAATTACCCGCGCTATGGCAAGCGCAATGGTGCGGCCTTCAGCCACCAGTTGTTGGCCCTCAAAGCCCCGCAAGACCCTGCGATTGAGACCTTGCGCTCGCTGCGTACCGGCCTGAGCTTTGCGCTCATGGGTGATGTCGGCAAGGTGGTAGCCATCAGTGGCGCCACCAGTGCTGTAGGCAAAAGCTTTATCTCCGCCAACTTTGCCACCTTGCTAGCCGCTGCGGGCAAAAAAGTGGTGTTGGTAGACTGTGATATGCGCCGTCCACGCCTGGATTTTTACTTTAGTTATCAGCGCAAAAGCCCTGGGCTATCCGGTATTCTCGCCGGCGAGTTTGACTACCAGCAGGTATTGCACCACGAAGCCGAGGCCAATATAGACGTAATCCCCGCTGGAATCGTGCCACCCAATCCAGGTGAATTGCTACTCACGGCGCGTCTGGGACAGTTATTGACCCAGTTACAAGAGGATTACGATCTGGTTCTGCTGGATACCCCGCCGATCCTGCCGGTAGCGGATACCCTGGCTATATTCCAGCACGTCAATGCTGGCTTTTTGGTGGCGCGTGCCGAACTCACTACCGCCGGCGAGCTCAATGATGCCTTGGCAAAATTGCGCCACTCAGGCCTGGCTGAACGCGTTAAAGGTATGATCTTTAACGGCATCAAGCTCTCGCGCATGGGTTACGGCGGGGCTTACAAGTACTATTATCAGTATAAATAACGACGCTTATAAGTACCGTTAAAAACCAGTAACAGGCTTAGGTTTACTTTCCCAAACATATTAGTAATTTCACTAGTTGTACGGCCGTCTAGTAAACGGCTAATATCTGCTCATAGGTTTTAAGGCTACACGCTTAAACACAGATGAAAGGGATCAAAACCAATGGCAGATGTAAATTTTCGGGCAGTATTGCTCGAACAAGACGGCAAGGCCACCCAGGCTAGCGTCAAAACAATGGCTTTGGACGCTTTGCCTGCCGCGGACACGCTGGTAAAAATCGATTACTCCACGCTCAATTACAAGGATGCGCTGGCAGTAACCGGTACCGGCAAAATAGTGCGCAGCTGGCCGCTGGTGCCAGGGATCGACTTTGCCGGTACGGTAGTTGAATCCAGCTGTCCAGATCTGGCTGCCGGCATGTCGGTAGCGCTGACCGGCTGGGGCGTGGGCGAAAAATACTGGGGTGGCTACAGCCAGTATCAGCGCGTTCAAGGCGCTTGGCTGGTACCCCTGCCAAACGGTATGGATAGCCGGCAGGCCATGATGATTGGCACCGCCGGGTTGGAGGCCATGCTCGCTGTCATGGCGCTCGAACAACAGGGCGTCACGCCCGCTGCCGGCCCGGTGCTGGTTACTGGCGCCGCTGGCGGCGTTGGTAGTATCGCCGTGGCTATTCTACTTAAACTGGGCTATCAGGTAAGCGCGCTTACCCGCCAGGCTAGCAAGCATGATTTTGTACGCGGCTTAGGCGCGGTAACCATCGAGGACGATGGCCGTTGGCAGGAGCCGGCGCGCGCCTTGGAGACCCAAAAATGGGCAGCGGCCATAGATAATGTAGGCTCCAAGGTGCTGGCGCGCATACTGGCCGAGACCGACTACGGCGGCACGGTAGCCGCCTGTGGCCTGGCAGGGGGCGCGGACTTGCCTACCACCGTCATGCCGTTTATTTTGCGTGGGGTAAAACTGGTAGGAGTGGACTCGGTAATGGCCCCGCTGGCGCAGCGCCAGCGCGCCTGGCAGCGACTCGCGCAGGATTTGCCGCAGGCCAGCCTGGAGCAAATAATTACCGCTACCGTACCGCTGGCTGGGGTGATTGAGGCCGCGCGCATGCTCATGGCTGGCGAGCTGCGTGGCCGGGTGCTGGTGGACGTAAATCTGTAGCCAGGGCATGATGAGTAAGCTTGACAAGCGTACCCAGCTATTGCGCGTTGGCGTAGCGGCTTTTACCGAGCGGGGTTTTTTCAACACTTCGGTCAGCGATATCGTCGCCGCCGCCGGGGTGCCTAAGGGCTCGTTTGCGTATTACTTTGAGAGTAAAGACAAGTACGTGCTTGACGTGATTCGTACTTATGCCGAATACTTCAATAATAAACTGGACAAAATCCTGCTCGATCAGCGCTTTGCACCCATAAGGCGTATACAAAACTTCATCGATGAGGCCATTGATGGCATGGCCAGGTACGGGTTTCGCCGCGGTTGTCTGGTCGGCAACCTGGGCCAGGAGCTGGCCGCCTTGAATGATGAGAGCCGCGAGTTGTTGCTGCATACCTTGGGCCAATGGCAAGCCCGTCTGGCAAGCTGCCTAAAAGAAGCCCAAAGCCGCGGCGAGCTGCACGCCGAAGCCGATACCCAGGCCTTGGCACGTTTTTTCTGGTACGCCTGGGAGGGTGCGGTGCTGTGCTCCAAGCTGGAACAAAGCGCGCAGCCATTGCAGGTAACAGGCCAGGAGTTTATGCAGCGGTTGGCCCGTGGGGTGTGCAGCGCCTCAGGCAGTGGTGAGCTCTAAAGCATGGTTAGTAAATGGTAGGGACAATGTTGGAACCGGGGTGGTAAATGCTGGCAGACATAATAAGCGGTGAGCGCTGCGTAGCCGGCACAGAATTAGCGCACCAGCGCGATATGGTCGGCGCTGCATTGCAGGCCGCTGGGCTGGGCCCAGGCGACACGATCGCGCTTTTATTGCATAACGACATAGCCTTTGTTGAGCTTATGCTGGGTGCCGACCAGGCCGGGGTCACCGCCGTACCATTAAACTGGCACGCGGCGCAGGCCGAGCTGGAGCATATTATTACCGATAGCGCCGCCAGGCTAATATTCGTTCACGCCAACCTGTTACCCAAGCTGGATTGGCTGACGGCCGACAAAATAACCATAATCACAATTGCTACGCCGCCTGAAGTCGCCGCAGCTTTGCATCTGCAGCCCCAACAGTGCCTGACTACAGACCCGCAAAACGACTATCAACAATGGTTAAAAATCGCCCAAGGCCAGGAGGTGGTGCCGCAGGAAAAGCAGTTTCAGCTACTTTATACCTCGGGTAGCACGGGCATGCCCAAGGGTGTATTGCGCCGGCGCGGCCAGGGCGATGTAAACCAGCGCTTTGCGCAAATAGCGCGGCTGGCCCACGGCCTGGAAGTACGCCCGATCAGGGCGGTCATGACCGGGCCGTTATACCATTCGGCGCCCAACTCATACGCGCTTAATACCATACGCTTTGGCGAGCTTCTGGTGTTGCAGCCCAAGTTTGATGCCGCGCAGCTGCTGGAGCTTGTAGCGCAACACCGCATTTCGCACTTGCACATGGTGCCTACCATGTTCAGGCGGCTGCTGGATTTGCCGGCCCAGCTGCGGGCTCAGGCCGATACAAGCAGCCTGCGCAGCGTCACACATGGCTCCTCCAGGTGCGACCCGCAGTTAAAGCAAGCCATGATTGATTGGTGGGGGCCGATTTTTTACGAGTATTACGCCAGCACCGAAACCGGCATTATCACCATGATTGACTCCCAGCAGTGGGCGCAGCGCCCAGGTTCCGTGGGTAAACCGCACCCGGCGGTAAAGATACGCGTGGTCGACGAGCAAGGCGCTCAGCTGGACGCGGGCCTAAAGGGAGAGGTGCAGATCAAGTCAGAGGTCACGGGCCTGATCGAATATCACAATATGCCAGCAGCGAGTGCGCAATTTGTGCGTGACGGCTGGGCCAACACGGGCGATATAGGCTACCTGGATGAGGCCGGCTATCTGTGGCTAAGCGATCGTAAAAATGATCTGATTATTTCCGGTGGCGTCAATATTTATCCCGCCGAGGTCGAGCGCTGTTTGTGCACCCACCCCTTGGTTAGCGACGCCATCGCGTTTGCCATAGACGATGCGCAGCTAGGAGAGGCGATAGGGGCAACGGTGGAGTTGGCCCCGAATGCCAGCGTTGCCGCCGATGAATTGCGTGCCTACGTGCGCAAGCAGTTAGGCGGTTTACGCACGCCCAGGCATATACGGGTTACGCAGGCCTTGAACCGGGCCGAGACCGGCAAGCTTAAAAGAGCCGTGGCGCGTACGCAGTTTTTAGAGGAAATCAACAGCTTGCAGGCGCAGGGCCATGGATGACGCCATAGTAATCGTAGGCTATGCCGAAACGCCCGTGAGCTTTGCCAGCGGCCGCTCGGCCTATGATCTCGCCGGTCAGGCCATGGCCAGCCTATTGGCCCACACGGGCATAGACAAAGAGCGTATCGATGGCTTTTGCGCCACGGCAGCCTTAAGCGAGGGCAGCAATCCGTTTCACGCCGCCTACCTAAGCGAGATGTTTGGCCTGCAGTTAAACTGGCTGCAAATCGCCAGTATCGGTGGTAGTTCTTTTTTATCGGGGGCCGCTGCGGCTGTGCAGGCACTACGTTGCGGCAGTTGCGAGATAGCCGTAGTGCTAGGTGCCGATGCCCCAAGTACCGCACGTAACACCTTATATCGCGGCTATCAGGACGAGTTTCAAAAACCAACTGGCCTAAGTCGTCCGCCGGGTGCGTTTGCTTTGGTACAAAGCGCCTATAGCCATCAATATGGCGATCCGTCCCAGGCCCTGGGCAAGCTGCTGGTGCAACAAAGACAAAATGCTTTACTTAACCCGCATACGGTAGGCAAGTTAAAACGCCCTTTAAGCCTGGCAGATTACTTAAGCGCGCGCCCCATAGATCCGCCCTTGCGCTTGCTGGATTCGGTAATGTTTTGCGATGGTGCCAACGCCGTTATGCTGATGCGCGCCAAAACCGCCGAGCGCTTAGGTATGGTTAAAGCGGTGTGCGTGGCCGCCTACGCGGAAACCAGCAATTATCAGCTCGGCAAGGGCCGGCAGGACTTATGGCGTAGTGGTTTTGAGCAGGTTGGCCAAAAAATATGGCATGCTAGCGGCATACAGCCTAAAGACGTGCAAATGTTGCAACTCTACGATGATTTTTCTATCGCCTTATTGCTGCAATTAGAACAATTGGGTTTTTGCCCCGCGGGTGATGGCCTGTGCGCAGCACCACTGGTGTTAAACAAGGCGCACGCCTAGGCCAGTGTATCCTGGAAGGTGCAGGCGCACTGGCCCAAGGTGTCAGGTACCTTCAAACAAAGCCTGCTGCCCTTTGCCGAAGAGCTGCTTAAACGCACCGACGGCCGTTTCAAGCTGCAATTTCTGGGAGCCGGCGAAATAGCCAAAGGCGCCGAGGTTTTTAATATCGTCAAGCGTGGCATAGTGCCAATGGGCACCACGTCGCCTGCATACAATCTACAGGAAAACGAACTCATGGCGCTGTATGCCGGTATTCCTGGCACTGCCCAGGCGCCCTGGCAAATGTCTTATTACCTCAAAACCATGGGTATGGAGGCCGCCGCTAACGAATTGCTGCAAAAATCCGGGGTGATGATGATGGCCGAAGATTCCTACCCCACTGAATTGATGGTCAATACCAAAATCGATGCCGACACCGACGTCAGCCAGTTAAAAATACGCTCGGCAGGTACCTTGATAGAGTTTTTTGCCATGGCCGGCTTTGCAACCCAGCAAATCGATGGCCCTGAGCTGTACCAGGCCATGGCCACCGGGGTGGTGGACGGCGCCCACTGGGGTGGCGCCATCGGTGCGCTATCCATGAAGCTGTGGGAAGTGGCCAAGTTTTATATGAAGCCAGCCATACAGATCGGTACCAACTGTTTTATTCTTAATCTGGATGCCTACAACAAGCTGCCCGCAGATTTGCGCACCATTTTGTACGAGCTGATGGGCGAGCACTATTATCGACGCACCGTCGATTACCAATATGAAGAGGCCGAAGCCACCCGCATTGGGGTAGAAAAAATGGGGGTCCAAATAGTTAACTATCCGGCTGACGTGCTCAAGCGTTTTGGCGAGGCTTCCAGCAAGCTGCTCGCAACCGAGATGGCCAAGGGCGAGGCCGCCCGCCATTGGGGCGAACAGCTCCAGCAAATGCTCGCAACCGTACGCTTTAGCGAACAGTCCTAGCCTTTGGTTGCAAGCATGCAAGCCCGCTACACGCGCAAAGGATAGCAAAGCATGAATATTGAGCAAATTTGCCGGTCGATAACCCAGCTTAACCGGTTCATAGGCAGGTGGGTCAGGTGGCTGATACTGCCAATATTTGTGCTGTTGCTGGTTGACGTATTGATGCGTTATTTGTTCCGTCACCCTACCATCTGGTCGGCCGAGCTGGCCATGCTGCTATTTGGCTTGTACGTAGTGCTGCCCGGTGGCTTTTTACATAGCCTGGGACAGCACGTGCGCGTGGATATTTTTTATGGCAAGTTCTCGGCACGCGGGCGCGCTTGGGTAGATGCCCTGGCCGGCTTGCTCGGCGTCATGCTGTTGGCTTCGATACTGTGGCAGGGGTTGGATATGGCGCTGGACGCCGCTGCTATCAGGGAAACCTCAAATAGCATGCTGCAAGCGCCGGTCTGGCTTGTCAAGTTCGTAATCCCGCTGGGCGGACTGCTGTTTTTACTGCAAACTATCGTGCAGCTAATAGCCAGCCTGCGTACCCTGGGTGGCAAATCAAATGATCCAGAAGTGTTTGGTAAATAATTATAAATAGCAGGAATAATGATGCTGGAACTAGCCACCGTATTGTTTTTTGGCTCTTTGCTGGTACTGCTATTTGCCGGCGTGCCGCTGCTATTTGTACTGGGTGGTGTATCGGTAGTGGTGCTCACGCTTACTACCGGTACCGCGGGCCTGTACATAGTAGCCTCCAAGGTCTGGGAGTCAATCAACAACCAGGCGCTAATAGCCATTCCTATGTACATATTCATGGCCATATTGCTGGAAAAGTCGGGTGTGGCCGATCGCCTGTATCGCATGATGCACCTATGGTTTGGTGGCATTCTCGGTGGGCTGGCAATTGGTACGGTAGCGATTTGCGTAATTTTTGCGGCCATGAGCGGCATCAGCGGCGCCGCCGTGGTGACCATGGGCACGATTGCCCTGCCGCAAATGCTCAAACGTGGCTACGACAAGCGCCTGGCGGTCGGGGCGATTAACTGTGGTGGTGGTTGGGGCATACTCATCCCGCCGTCCATAGTGATGATAGTGTTTGCGCTGCTTACCGATGTGTCCGTTGGGCGTTTGTTTGCGGCCGGCGTCATGCCGGGGCTGATACTGTTTGTGCTGGTCTGCATCTATATTCTCGTGCGTACCTGGCTTAACCCCAGGCTTGGCCCGGCACTGGCCAAAGAAGAACGCGGCAGCTGGGGCGAGAAGTACCGTGCCCTGCGGGCGGTAATTCTGCCAATTGGTATTGTGGTAATGGTCTTGGGGGCAATTTTTTCCGGGGCGGCCACTGCTACCGAAGCCGCTGGCCTGGGTGTGCTGGGCGCGTTTATAGCCATGGGGATAAACCGTAGCTTCAGTATCGGGGCGATTAAAGAAGCGGTAACGCGCACCACCGAAATCACGGTTATGGTGCTGTGGATACTGTTTGCCGCGCATGCATTCTCGACCGCTTATATAACCCTGGGGGCCGAGGACTTAATCAATAACCTGATGCTGATGATACCCGGCGGCCAGTATGGGGCGCTGATATTCATGCTGTTTATCCTGTTCATACTGGGCATGGTGCTCGATCCCATAGGGATTATGTTGATAACCTTACCCAGTTTTATGCCACTGGTTGAGCACTATGGCTGGGATAAGATCTGGTATGGCGTGCTGTTTATCATAATGATGGAAATCAGCTACATGACGCCACCCTTTGGCTTTAACCTGTTTTATATGAAGGCTATAGCCCCGCCCGAAGTCAGCATGCGGGACATTTACACCTCGGTGATACCATACGTACTGGTTACCCTGGTAGGGGTTGCTATCATGGTAGTATGGCCGCAGGCCATACTATGGCTGCCAGACAAGCTGTTTGGGCCAGGCTTTTAGCCGGCAGAAATCAGCATATGGTATGCGGTTAAAAATATATTTTGGGGACTGATAGTGAGAGCTTTTAATAAGCCGCAACGCAGCATCATATTTGCGCTGGCAACTGGCCTTTTCTTATGCTTTTCGGTAGCCAATAGCGCTGAGCTGGTCGAGCAAGGCAAAAAAATATATACGCAAGGCGCGGGTGCGGCTATAGCCTGCATAACCTGCCACGGCCCACAAGCCCTCGGCCAGCAAGCTGCAAATTTTCCATTCCTGGCGGGCCAGGGCTCGGCCTATTTAACCGAGCAGCTGCATAATTTTGCCAGCGGCAAACGCGAAAATGCCATTATGAAGCCGATTGCCTCGGCCCTGGATGACAAACAAATCGCAGCGCTAATGGCCTATTTGCAGACCATGCCCACGCCTTTTGATATTGCCACGATGGCGTCCAGGACAACGAGCCAGCCAGATGCCACAGATAGTGGGGCCTGGTTAGCTATGCGCGGCGATTGGGCCAATAACATTCCGGCCTGTGTGCAATGCCACGGAGTAGCAGGCACCGGCGTAGCGCCTAATTTTCCCGCCATCGCCGGTTTAAGCAAAACCTACATAGTTGAGCAATTTACCTTATGGCGTAACGGCAAACGTGCTGGTGGCCCGCTAGACTTGATGGGCAATATTGCCAAACGGGCCGATGATGCACAAATAGAAGCGGTTGCCGCTTATTTTGCCGCTTTACCAGCAGCCGTTGCAGAAGGAGCCAAAGAATGAATTTAATCCACAAATTAAATAAATCTACGGGCCTGGCCATCGGCATATCTTTGGCGCTGGCCTCAATAGCGTATGCCGCAGACGCGCCCGAATTTACCCCGCCCGCGGCTGATGCAATCCCGGCAGATAAATTTGGTGATATGGTGCGCCTGGGTCAGGATATATTTTTGAATCCACAAAAGTTTGCTGGTGAATACGTTGGCAATTCCTTAAATTGTGCCAGCTGCCACCTTGACGCCGGGCGCAAAGCCGATTCCGCGCCAATGTGGGCCGCTTACGTACTATATCCGGCATACCGCTCTAAAAATGATCACGTAAATACCTTGGCCGAGCGCTTACAGGGCTGTTTTGTTTATAGTATGAATGGCAAAATGCCACCCGCTGATAGCGAAACCATAGTAGCGCTGGAAAGCTATATGTATTGGATGGCGCATGGGGCGCCTACTGGCGTAAAACTTGCCGGCCAGGGCTTTCCAGCCCTGGCCGCACCAACGCAAGAGCCTGAATACGTACGCGGCAAACAGGTATTTGAGCAAAATTGCGCTATTTGCCACGGCGCTGATGGTAATGGACAAAAAGACCTTAGCGGCCAAAAGATATTCCCACCACTCTGGGGCGATGACTCATATAACTGGGGCGCCGGCATGCATTCCGTAAGCACTGCGGCCGCATTTATTCATGCCAATATGCCATTTGGTGAAGGCGGCTCTTTAACCGAACAGCAGGCCTGGGATGTCGCATATTTTATAAATAGTCATGAAAGGCCTCAGGACCCGCGCTTTGCTGGTGATCTGCAAGCTACCATCAAGGCTTATCATGGCGGTAAATACGATCTTTATGGCCAGGAGATAAATGGCGTGGTTTTAGGGGCAAACTCAACGCCGGCTACCAGCCAAGCGGATAAATAGTAGCGCTGGTAAAGCCAGGCTGGTTACTTGAATGCGGCTTTGAGTTTTAACAATGGTTTAGCCCAGGGCCTGACTGCACCGCTTTTGTTCTTCAGCAAAATGGTCTTAAGCATAGAGAGATACAGCATGGCTTTGCATTTAAAGTTGCTAAATCTTTTGCTACCTACTGGTATGCGCATTATTACCGAGTAATAATTGGTGCCAGTAAAAGAATCCCAGCCCACAATTTGTGCCCCCATCCTGAGCCACCAGGAAATAATATCGTCGGCATAAATTGAGGTATCGGCAATCAGCTCGCTGGCGCCGTGTGCCTGACAAATCTTCATCCTTAATTTGTGCAGCTTGCTGGCAACACCCATACCCATATAGTCTGGCAGCACGGCTGTCTGGGTGGCAAAGCCGGATTTATGGCCGCAATACCAGGCCTTGCGTTCAATAAACTTAAGCGTGGTGGTGGCCACTGGCTTATCGTCAATAAAAGCCACCAGGCAAATGCCGTTACCTACCCGTTTGATTGTTTCCGCTGTATCCTGATATGACGCCTTATACACCAAGCCCTGGGCGCGCCTGGTGGCATGGGCTTGATGCAAGATGGCAGTAATTTCCTGCCAGCCAAGTTCAGCAGGTTTTTCTTTGACTACTATATCCATTACGTAATGCTAACGTATGGTGGCGTCCAAGTGTAGGATATAGCTTATAAGTAGTTTATAGGGGCAGGTTTCCAGCTTGGGCTGTTTTCATACCGGATTTCAAACTCATCTATTTGGCTACTGTATTTTAGGGTGCTGGTAATATTATCTACACCGCTCATTAATTGTGCACGGTCATTTTCGTTTATATAAAACTTTACACATAGTCCATCAGGGCTCGTGATGGTTTTGTGTTCGAGATCTATGGCTAGCACGATGTCGGGTCTGGCCTGTATTTTACGGTCGAGTTCAGTAGCAGTTTGGGCATCAATAACGGCTGGCAGCATGCCGTTGCCTATGCAGTTTCTGTAGAAAATATTGCCAAAACCAGGCCCGATTAAAACCTTTATACCGTAGTCCTGCAAAGCGTATACGGCCTGCTCCCGAGCAGAGCCACAGCCAAAATTCAGGCCGGTTATAACGATAGAGGCATGTTTATAGACCTCATTATTAAACGGAAAATCATCCTCGGCCTTATCACCAAACCTCAGGTCGGCAAACAGCGCTGTGCTGTAATTGTAATTGCGCGGCTTCATTATGAATCTGGCCGGTATTATCTGGTCGGTGTCAACATTTGACCTGAAAAATGGTATGCCTGTTCCTTTGAGCTTATTTATCGCTTGCATATCGATATGGTCCGTTAATTAGACAGGAAAGTAATGACGCACATCACTTATGCGACCATTCAAGGCTGCGGCAGCAGCCATGGCAGGCCCCATTAAATGGGTACGAGCACCTGGGCCCTGGCGGCCCATAAAATTACGATTGGTGGTCGATGCACAGCGCTTGCCAGGGGCAACTATATCGCCGTTCATGCCAAGGCACATTGAACAACCGGGGTTGCGCCATTCAAAGCCTGCTGCCAGAAAAACCTTATCCAACCCTTCCTGCTCAGCGGCGCGTTTAACTTCTTTGGAGCCGGGCACTACCATAGCCGGGACTACCGCCTTGCCTTGGCGTGCTACCGCTGCTGCCAGACGTAAATCTTCCAGCCGGCCATTGGTGCACGAGCCTATAAACACCTGATCAATTTTTATATCTGTAATGCGGGTTCCTGGCGTTAAACCCATATAGGCGAGAGCCGCCTCTACACGCTGCCTCTCGTCAGGACTATTGTAGCTGTCAGGCAATGGAACAATCCCATCCACGGTGGTAATGTCCTGTGTGCTGGTACCCCAGGTGATGGTTGGAGCAACAGTGCTGGCATCTATGCTTACTTCTTGATCAAAAATGGCGTTTTGATCGGTGCGCAGCTTACGCCAGTACAACAGGGCGCGGTCCCAGTCTGCGCCTTGCGGGGCATAAGTCCGGGCGGCAATATACTCCAGGGTAATGTCATCTGGTGCCATGATCGCCGCGCGCGCGCCCGCCTCCAGTGCCATATTGCAGATAGTCATGCGCTGCGACATATTTAGCGTTGCCAGGCAACTCCCGGCGAACTCAATAATATAGCCAGTGCCACCGCCAGAACCTAATTTGCCAATCAGCGTAAGGATTAAATCCTTGGCTTCTGTTGCAGGAGATAGCCGTCCAGATAGATTCACACGCATTGATTTATAAGAGGGCTGCCATAAAGTTTGGGTTGCCAGCACGTGAGTAACCTCAGACAAACCAATACCCAGGGCCAGCGCCCCTAATGCGCCGTTGGTGGTGGTATGTGAATCGTCACCGGCTATCAAAGCTCCCGGCAGGGTAATTCCAAGCTCGGAGCCGACTATATGGCCAATCCCTTGAAGTGGGTGTTTGGGGCCTATATAAACCATGCCAGACTTTTTGGCGTAATCTTCCAGATAATTAACTGCGTCACGATTTTCAGGGTTTTGTATTTCCTGGCTTGCGCTGGTTGGTACAGTATGGTCAACAACCATAAATGAGCGCTTGGGCCTTTTTAAACTGCGGCCAGTGCGTTCAAGTTCCTGAAAGCATAAAAACGATGTTTCATTCAGAAAATGATAGTCTACATACAGTAGGTCTTGCTGTTTAATGCTTTTTACTATTGTGTGCCTGTCACGTATTTTTTGATAAATGGTTTTAGGTTGATCTGCATAGGTCATGGTTTCTATTCTCCATTGCAAGACTCATATACCAAAATGGCAGCCGCGAGGTCTTCAGAGGCCGAACCAACTGCTTTATAAACAGTGATTTCGCTGTCATCCAATCGGCCCGCATGTTTTTGTTTGCACAAGTCTGTCAGCGTACTGATCACCCTGTCGGGCTCAAATACCTTGTTCTTGATGGGGGATAACAAATCCCCTGCTTTTTCCAGCGCCTCGGTCGTGTCTACAAATACCGCAGTGTCCATAAAAGTAGCGTCATCGGTTTCACGCATACTGGGCTGAAAGCTGCCGATTAGATCCAGGTGGGTGCCAGGTTGAAGCCACTGTCGCAGTATTAAGGGTGCGCGTGAAAGTGTCGCACACGAGACTATGTCCGCATTTTTAACGGCTGTGCTTAAATCGGGCTCGTATTGGGCGTCAAAGCCATCCTGACGTAGTTTAGCTACCAGTCTCTGCGCATTTTTGGCGGTAATATTCCAAACGCTTACTTTTTTTATTGGACGTACCGCTGCATAGGCGTAGGCTAATTCGCTGGCTACGTTACCAGCGCCAACGATCAGCAGGTGCGCGGCATCTTTACGTGCCAGATAGCTTGCGGCCAGGGCCGAGGCAGCGGCAGTGCGGCGCTTGGTAATTTGGTCGCCGTCAATAAATGCCAGCGGTTTGCCGTTATTCAAATCAAACAAGGTGTAGGTGGAATAAAGTCCGGCAATACCTTTGGCTGAATTTTCAGGGAACACAGTTACGTGTTTAACCCCCAGGTATTTGCCCTCTTGCCAGGCAGGCATAATTAATAAGGTGTCTGACAGCGCAGCCTTGTCGTGCAAAATGTAGTTATGCCGGCGCGGCACCACGCAGCCTTCAATAAACATGTTCTTTATGGCTGGAATCAGTGCATTGTAAGCAAGCTTTCCAGCCGTCTTACAATCATCAAAAATCCTCATTTAAATCTCCTGTTTTAATGCTTGTGGCATATGTAACTTTGGTCGTGCCTGACAATATTGACGAATTTATGTGTGGGCATAAAACCTTGTCAGTGCTGAGAGGCTGTAATCCACCGGCGCTGGCAGGCCCAGTATTTCGGCGCTGACGATGTCGCCTACCGTTGAGGATGCCATAATCCCGGCCCCGCCCATGCCTGCTGCCCAGAAGAATCCCGCCAGTCGGGGGTCTGGCCCAAGCAATGGTTGCTTATCCGGCCCAAAAACCCTATGTCCAGCGACGGCACGTACGCTGGCAGAATTAATTTCAAAATTGGTATAGGCCTTTAGTGTGGCAATAGTTTCAACTACCTTGTTTTGGTCTAGCACACAGGGACCCACATAGGTTGGAGTTGCATCCATGGGGCTGAAAACGAGCTCGCCATGGCTAAGTTTGAAATACAAGGGTAGTGCAGGGCAGCGGAAGAAAGGCCAGCACAATTTTTTTGAAAAGTTTTCAATGCGGGCTCTAATAAGATGGCGTCTTAGCACCAGCGGGTTAATAACGCTTGCGCCAGATACCCTGCCGACATACCCAGCCCATGCCCCGGCGGCATTGACTATTATTTCGCAGTTAATTGCAGTTGAGTTGACCAACGCGGCGGTTATACGCCCATCTTTAAGCTTCGCGCCGTGGTATGTTGCATTGGTTGCAAACTCGACGCCAGCCTGCTGCGCAATTCTACGATAGCTCGCGCTTAAACAATTTACATCAACCTCGCCAGCTTCGGGATAATAGGCCGCCATATTTATCTTACCGGCTTTGATGGCTGGCACAAAACCTTGAATTTGACTGCCATCGAGCTCTTTTACGTTTAGTCCCAGCAGATTTGAGTCTGCTATTTCTTTTACGATATCTGCTTCGGCGCCCGCAGGCGCTGCAATTATGGCACCATCACGCCTGAATATGGGCGTATCTGCGAAGCCTTCAGGCGGATTGGTCAGAAAATCCAGGCTTGCTTTGGAAAGGGCTGCATAAGCTATCGATTCATACATAGGAATAAAGTATGCCGCGCTTCTACCGGTGCTGTGCTTATCAAACTCTTTCTCGGCTTCTACCACCAGGACATCGGTTTCACCTCTGGTAGCTAGTGCATACGCCACGGCACTACCTAAAATTCCCGATCCAACGATTACTATACGAGCGTTTTTCACATGCATTTGACGTACCTTGTAACTATTGAGTATTCAATGCGGACACAATTAACTTTGTTTCCGTAGCCTGGTCAGCCCCAGGTCTGATTTTTCGAACATGGTTTTTGACATGGCCGACAGGGGCTTCATTTGCCCCTCCAGTAACGATAAGGTTGAGCGCGCCTCAAAATTTACCGGCTCCTCATTGCCCGCCCATATGCGACGCACGTGCATGATGTGGCGTAACATCAAATCTACCGCCTGCGTAACGTTGCCGCTGGTAATGTAATTAAGCAGCAGTTCATGCTCTTGCGCGGATTGCTCAAGATCGCCTATGTCTGCCAAATGGCGTAAACCGTAAAGGCGGCTCTGGGCGCGCAGCTCGCCTGCCAGATTAACCAAGCGTGTATTACCAAGCAGGCCAAGAATTCCAAGGTGGAAATGCCGGTCTACTTCTATAAAGGATATTAGATCCCCTTTGTGCGCATACTTAACCAGGTCTTGGGCTACGTGCCTGAAGTCCTTTTCGATTTTATCGGCCAGCTCTGCGTCGCACATGCTGGTTAATTTTTCGATCGCCGGCACTTCCAGCAGTAAGCGTATTTCGGTTATTTCATCCAGTTCGTCATCCGTGAGTTCAACCACACGAAACCCCACATTACGCTGGGCCTC